>Ga0209257_1000240_pt1 | contig 128014 bp, 113 predicted proteins | sample AraplaCvi_mCL_r2_FD_184277 | JGI IMG/M metagenome (GOLD analysis project Ga0209257, IMG submission 184277) | Arabidopsis root microbial communities from North Carolina, USA - plate scrape MF_Cvi_mCL_r2 (SPAdes) (version 2) | ecosystem: Host-associated > Plants > Roots > Endosphere | place... | reverse complement strand
CCACGGTGGCCATGGCGTTCCAGCGGATGATCGAGCGCAGGCGCCATTCGATGGCCGCATCGCCTGGGGATTTGGCTTCCAGCGCAGGCGCGATGGTGTTGACGTATTCGGTGGTGGGCGAGAACGGCAGGAACGCGCCGGAACGGCGGGTCAGTTCCACCATGCCTTCCAGCAGCTGGTGCGCCCGCAGCGGCCCTTCGGCGTCGATCACGGCCTTGATGGAATCGACCCACTCGCGGGTTTCCTGCGGGTCCGGATCGCTCTGCAACATGTCGTTCAACCAGTTCATTGCCACTCCCGTGGGGGCCATGCAAGGCATGGCGTAATCGTTTTTTTATGAGCTAGCGAGTGTAACGCAGGCACCGTAAAACGGCCTCGCTACGCCCGGGTATGGAAACGGCACGGGCTGTTCCACGGGCTGCCAGGGAAACGGCCGTGCCCCCTTCTCACGGCATGCCGACTCACGGCAGCCCGTCTCACATTAGTTGCCGCCGGCGGCATATGATCGGGCTGGGGGATTCACGGGGTAGCCGGCATGTCCGGAGCTGGTCCACAGCAGCGCAGCAGCACGGCGCCTGCCGACGCTGTGCGTTGGCGCGACAGCCTGCGCACGAATATCGCCCTGTGGTCGGGGGCGCTCACGGTGACGCTGCTGTTGCTGGTCACCCTGGCGGTGGCCTGGCTGGCCCGCGACATGATCCTGGACGACGCCAAGCGCAACACCCGCGCCAGCGCCCAGGAAGCGGCGCAGCGGCTGGCCGTGCAGATGAGTTCGGTGGCCATCACCACCACCGGCCTGACCGACCTGGTGGCCGCTTCCACCCTGGACCCGGACGAACTGACCGCCACCCTGCGCGCCATGGTCCGCGCCACCCCCGGCGCCAACGGCGCGCTGCTGGTGCTGGACCCGGTGCACGGGCAGAAGGAGCTGGGCTACGCGCGCTACATCGCCGCCAACGGCAACGACCGCGACCTGCTGGCCGACAGCTACGACTTCCGCAGCCAGCAGTGGTACCAGCGCACCCTGGCCGGGCAAGGCGGCTGGTGGTCGGAGCCCTACCGCAACCAAACGGCCGGCGGGGTGTGGATGGTCACCTACAACCTGCCGCTGCGGCGCACCGCCCGCGGCGGCAGCGCGCGCGGCATGGTCAGCCTGGATCTGCCGTTGAGCGCGTTGACCGAACATTTCGAATCGCTGGCCAACCTGCCCGGCTGGCGGGTGTCGCTGGTGGCGCCGGGCGGCACCCTGGCCGTCAATCCCGAGCCCGGGGTCGCGCTGAGCACCACCCTGGACGACTACATCCGCCGCAGCGGCCGCACCGACCTGGCCGGCGCCGCCGAAGCGGTGCGACTGCGCCGGGCGGGACAGTTCAGCCACCAGGACACGCGCAGCGGCGAACGGCGCTACACCGTGGTCGAACCGATCGGCGACAGCGGCTGGTCGCTGTTGGTGGCCCAGTCCTATTCCTTGATCGTGGCCCGCCTGAACCAGGCGCTGTGGCAGCTGGCCCTGGTCGGCATTCTGCTGGCGTTGATCTCCACGCTGGTGGTGCGGCGCCTGGCCAAGCGCATCAGCCGGCCGGTCGAGCACCTGGCCGCTTCCACCACCCGCCTGGCCCACGGCGATTACGAACAACCCGTGCCGCATACCGGACGCAGCGATGAAGTGGGGCTGATGGCGCGCACGCTGGAACACGCGCGCACCTCCATCCAGCAACAGTTGGTGGAGATAGGCGAGATGGGCGCGGCGCGGCAGAAACTGGAGAGCGAACTTTCCATCGCCCGCGACATCCAGCTGGCCATGCTGTCTGCGCCCAAGCTGATCGAGCGCGAAGGCATGCGCCTGGAAGCCTTCGCGATGCTGGAAGCGGCCAAGGCGGTGGGCGGCGACTTCTACAATTTCATCGAACGCGACGACGGCGAACTTTGGTTCGCCATTGGCGATGTGTCCGACAAGGGCGTGCCGGCGGCGTTGTTCATGGCCCGCACGGTGACCGTGCTGGAGGTGGCGGTGCGCGCGGCGACTTCGCCCGACCAGGTGCTGGCCGAAGCCTCGCGCCGGCTGGTGGAAGGCAACGACACCTGCATGTTCGCCACCGTGCTGTGCGGCCGCATCGACCCGCGCAGCGGCCAGTGCACGCTGGCCAACGCCGGCCACGATTCGCCGCTTTGGCTGCATTCCGACGGGCGGGTGGAAAGCATCGCGGTGGAAGCCGGACCGCCGTTGGGTTTCGAAGTCAGCCAGCAGTTCCCGCTGTGGCACGGGCGGCTGGAGCCCGGCGCCAGCCTGATCGCCTTTACCGACGGCGTGACCGAGGCTTTCGATGCGGACAACCAGGCCTATGGCAGCGAGCGGCTGCTGGCTGCGCTGCGTCCCGGTTACAGTGCGCAGGACAATTGCCGCCACCTGATCGCCGAAGTGCACGAATTCGCCGGCGCGGCGGCGCAATCCGACGACATCACCGTGCTGGCCATCCGGCTGGACCGGCAAGCCGGAACAGTTGCAACGACATCGCACACAACGCAGTCCACCGTAGGAGAGCGCGCATGCTGATTCGTCTGATCGTCCCCGGTGAGCACGCCCGCGTGGAAGACCTCAATACCTCGCTGGAGGCGGTGCTGAAGCGGCACGGCATAGATGCCGGCGTGCGTGGCGATGTGCGCCTGATCGTGGAGGAACTGGCCAGCAACGCGATCGCCTATGGCGGAGCCGACGGCAAGGACATTGGCCAGCACGAGTTATCAGTGAACATCGCCATCGCCGGCGATCTGCTGACCCTGGAATTCCGCGATGAAGGTGCGCCGTTCGATCCGTTGTCGACCGAGCCACCGGACCTGGAAGCGGACATCATGGACCGCCCCATCGGCGGCCTGGGCCTGTACCTGATCCGGCAGATCGCCGAGGAAACCCATTACCGCCGCGTCGACGACGCCAACCTGCTGCGCGTCAGCCTGCGCATTCCCGCCACGGAGACTTCGCCATGAGCCTGGACATCCAGATCTTTCCCGCTTCCAAGGGCAGCCAGCGCGTGATCCTGGCCGGGCGCCTGGACACGCACACCTATGAAGACCTGGACGAAAAACTGGCGCCGTTGCTGACCCGCCACCTGCAATCGCTGGTGCTGGACCTGGCCGCGCTGGAATACATCAGCAGCGCCGGCATCCGCTCCATCTTCAAGGCGCGCAAGGCCCTGGGTGGACACGGCGGCAAGGTGCTGGTGGTCAATCCGCAGGCGCAGATCCAGAAGGTGTTCGATGTGGTCAAGGCAGTGCCGTTGAACGAGATCTTCTCTTCCACCGCCGAAGCCGATGCCTACCTGGACGCCATGCAACGCAAGGTGCTGCAGGGCGACGAGGAAGACTGATGGCCGCTTCGAACGACAACACGTGGGAGCGGCGTCCCGCCGCGAGCTCTTCCCCGCCCCGACCCAATTCATTGTCGTGGGAGCGGCGTCCCGCCGCGAGCTCTTCGAGCAACGGCAAAAGCGAAAAGCTCGCCGCGGGACGCCGCTCCCACGTGCATGCTTGTTTGGGGGGCGACTCGTGAGCCTGGACATCGAGGTCTATCCGCCGGTCAACGGCAACCAGTACGTCGTGCTCAGCGGCCGCCTGGATACCAACACCTACGAGCAGTTGGACGATGCGCTGGAGCCCCTGCTGGCCGCAGCCAAGCCGAACATGGTGCTGGTGATGGACCTGGCGCGGCTGGAGTACATCAGCAGCGCCGGCATCCGTTCCATCCTGCAGGCGCGCAAGACTTTGGCGCCCGGCGGCAAGGTGTTGGCGGTCAATCCGCAGGCGCAGATCCGCAAGGTGCTGGACATGGTGCAGGCGCTGCCGCTGGGGGAGATATTCGCCAGCACCGCTGAGGCCGATGCTTATATCGACAAGTTGCAGCGGGAGATGCTGCATGGGAGCGACGAGGCTTGAGTTTGAGCCCCTCTCCCATCGGGAATCGAAGCCGCCTCAAGCGGCTGAGGGTTGGGGTGAGGGTGCGTAGCATCCGGATCTCTGCGCTCGCTCCGTACCCTCATCCGGCGCTGCGCGCCACCTTCTCCCGATGGGAGAAGGATTAAAGCTATTTCTGCTGCGCCCTTATCTGTGCATCCACCGCCGCGATCGCGGTCATGTTCACCACCCGTCGCGGCGTGGCGCTGCTGGTGAGGATGTGCACCGGCTTGGAAATGCCCATCAGGATCGGGCCGATGGCCACGCCATCGGTCATCACCCGCACCATGTTGTAGGTGATGTTGGCCGCATCGATATTGGGCAGCACGAACAGGTTGGCGCGGCCGCTGAGCGTGGTGTTGGGCATCATTCGCTTGCGCAGCACTTCGTCCCAGGCGGTGTCGCCCTGCATTTCGCCGTCCATCTCCAGCTTGGGCATGCGCTCGCGCAGCAGCGCGCGAACCTTGCGCATCTTCTGCGCGCCGGGGGTGTCGTGGCTGCCGAAGTTGGAGTGCGACAGCAGCGCCACTTTCGGTTCGATGCCGAACAGCTTCAAGCGGTAGGTCGCCTGCAGCGTGGCTTCGGCGATCTGCTCGGCGGTGGGGTCGTCCTGCACGTGGGTGTCGAGGAAGAAGTACGCGCCCTGGTTGTTGATCACTCCGGTCATGGCCGAAGTGGACTGCACGCCCGGATCGAGCGGGATCACGCTGCGCACGTAGCCCAGTTTCTTGTGGAAGCGCCCCACGATGCCGCTGACCATGGCGTCGGCTTCGCCGCGCGCCACCATCACCGCGGCGATCAGCGTGGGCCGCGAACGCATCAGGTTCTTGGCCGCCGCCGGGGTGACGCCACGGCGTTCGGTCAGGGCGTGGTAGTACTGCCAGTAATCGTTGAAGCGCGGATCGTCGTCCTGGTTGGTGAGTTCGAAGTCCACGCCTTCGCGCATGCGCAGGCCCAGGCGTTCGATGCGGGTCTGGATCACGTCGGGGCGGCCGATCAGGATCGGGAAGGCCAGGCCGTCGTCGATCACCGTCTGCACCGCGCGCAGCACCACTTCCTCTTCGCCTTCGGCATAGACCACGCGCTGCTTGTCGGCGCGGGCGCGGTCGTACACCGGCTTCATCATCAGGCTGGTGCGGTAGACGAACTGGCCGAGTTTCTCGCGATACGCATTCATGTCGGCGATCGGACGCAGGGCCACGCCCGAGTCCATCGCCGCCTGCGCTACCGCGCCGGCCAGTTCCACCAGCAGGCGCGGATCGAACGGACGCGGAATCAGGTATTCGGGACCGAAGCACGGAATCTCGTCGCCGTAGGCCGCGCCCAGGTCGGAAGCCTCGCGACGCGCCAGCGCGGCGATGGCCTTCACGCAGGCGGTCTTCATGGCTTCGTTGATCACCGTGGCCCCGACATCCAGCGCGCCGCGGAAGATGTAGGGGAAGCACAACGCGTTGTTGACCTGGTTGGGGTAGTCGCTGCGGCCGGTGGCGATGATGCAGTCCGGACGCACGGCCTTGGCGTCTTCGGGCAGGATCTCGGGATTGGGATTGGCCAGCGCCAGGATGATGGGTTTGGCGGCCATGGTGGCCACCATCTCCGGCTTCAACACGCCCGCCGCCGACAGGCCCAGGAAGATGTCGGCGCCGTCGACGATGTCGGCCAGCGTGCGCTTGGAGGTATCGCGCGCATAACGCGCCTTGTCGGGGTCCAGGTTGGCGCGACCGCTGTACAGCACGCCGTCGCGGTCCACCGCCAGGATGTTCTGCGGCTTCAGGCCCAGCGCCACCAGCATGTCCAGGCAGGCGATGCCGGCCGCGCCGGCGCCGCTGGTGGCCAGGGTGACGTCTTCGATCTTCTTGCCCACCACTTCCAGCGCATTGACGATGGCCGCGCCGACGATGATCGCCGTGCCGTGCTGGTCGTCGTGGAACACCGGGATCTTCATCCGCTCGCGCAGCTTGCGCTCGACGATGAAGCATTCCGGCGCCTTGATGTCTTCCAGGTTGATGCCGCCGAAGGTCGGCTCCAGCGAGGCGATGATGTCGACCAGCTTGTCGGGATCGTTCTCGTCGATCTCCAGGTCGAATACATCGATGCCGGCGAACTTCTGGAACAGCACGCCCTTGCCTTCCATTACGGGTTTGCCTGCAAGCGGGCCGATGTTGCCCAGGCCAAGCACCGCGGTGCCGTTGGTGACCACCGCGACCAGGTTGCCGCGCGCGGTCATTTCGCTGGCGGCGTTGGGATCTTCGACGATCGCTTCGCAGGCATAGGCCACGCCCGGCGAATAGGCCAGGGCCAGGTCGCGCTGGGTGACCATGGGCTTGGTCGGTGCGATCTTGATCTTGCCCGGCGGCGATACGCGGTGATATTCCAGCGCGGCCTGTTTGAAATCAGAGTTTTTCTGGTCTTCGTTGGACATTGCGGCGCTGTTGCCTGTCTGGAATTGCGGGGGATGCGGGGAATTCTACCCGTTCCCTCCTGAGCGGCGGGCAGTGCCCGCCCTACGTTGATGTGGAGTGGCTGAGTTGGATTGCCGATGCCATTGATGCGGCGGGCCTGGGCCCGCCCTATGGGCTTGCGATGAATCGGCAGTCCGGGGGCGATTGCTGCGCAGCCAGGCAGGCCGATTGCATGGAGGCGGCGTCCGGACGCGCGCCGCCCTGCAGCCACTTCTCCAGCGCATGCAGCGCAGTCAGGTACGTGGCGTCGCGCATGCGGCTGTGGTCGTTTTCATCGGTGACGGCCTGGGCGAGCAATGCGCCGCGTCCGGCCGCTTGCACGGTATCGGCGTAAGCGGCCAGCGCCTGCACCGACACCACCGGATCATGCTGCGCGTGCACATTCAATGTCGGCAGCACGATCAGGCCGGAAAGGTCGGCGTCGTAGGCCAGCGCGGCCAAGGCCTGCGGATCGGCGCTGAAGCGCTCGATGCCGGCGTTGAGCGCCACGTCGTCATGCGAGCCGCGATAGACCGTCTTGCTGTTGTCGAAAGGGTTACGCCCGCCCAGCCGCAACTGCACCATGTCCTGGAAGTGGAAGGTACCCCAGGCCAGATGGCTGGCCAGTTGTTTCTCGGCCACGCCGGTGACGGCCAGGATATCGCGCAGGTTCGCGGCCTGTTGCGGCGTGCGATTCTTCGGCGGCGATTCCAACCCGGTGCAGTCGTCGATGCGTTTGCGCAGTTCGTCGCGGCTCATGCGTGCGCCGGCAGGCAATCCTTGCCACAACGGATACTGGGTTTCGTCTGGCCTGGGATGGTTGTGGCAATAGTATTGATAGACCGCACGCAAGTCGGCGCGGAAGGTATAGCCGCGCGTGCCGCCGAACAGCAGCCCGGCGGTGGTAAGTACCGCGGTGTAGTTCTGTTTTCCGTCGCTATCCAGCGCGTACAGTTCGGCGGCTTTGGCCGCAACGTTGCCGCCCCAGGACTGGCCATGCAGCAGCGTCCAATCCGGCTTGCCCCACTTCTGCCAGAAAATGCGCCGGCTGTTGTCCACGTCTTCGGCGGCCATGCGCACGCCGTAACCGCCGCGGCGATAGGTGGAACCGATCCACGCATAGCCGGCGCGCACCATCACCGCGAAACGATCCAGGTCTTCGGCCGAATCGCCATCCTTGGGCTCGCCCAGGCGCGGGCCGCCGTGCGCGTGCACGATCAAACGGCGGTTCCATTGCTTGGGCATGGCCACCAGCAACCAGGCGCCGTTGCTGTCGCGCGCTGCGTGGCACTGGGCCACGCTGGCGACCGACTGCGGGCACGGCGTGGCCGAGAAGCTCGCTTGCGCTTCCGACGCCTGCGCGGCCGCCGCAGTCAGCAGCAGCGCAGCGATGGCCAGCATTCTTCTTGATCGACCCATGCCCGGCTTCACTCAGAACGACTTGCTGATGTTCACATAGAAGTAGCGGCCCCACGGGTTGTGCAGCGAACCGCGATAGCCGCCGTCGGCCAGCGCCGGGCCTTCGTCGGTCAGGTCGCGCACGCCCAGGCGCACGGCAGTGCCTTCGTAGAAGCGGTATTGGCCGTACACGTTGGAGATCAGACGATCTTCCACTTTCCACGGCTCGCCGGAGGCGCCCAGCAGGTCGGGTTGTTCGAACGAGCTCATGTACTGGGTGGAGTAGCCGACCCGCCACGGGCCCTTGTTCCAGGTGACCGAAGTGCTGACCCGCCACTCCGGACGCCCGTTCTGACCGATCAACTGGGTGGAATCGGGCAGCGCGGTCAGCGGATCGATGGTGCCCGCTTCGCGCGCGGCGTACAGCGCGTTGACGATGTCGCCCGGGTCGCGGGTGAATTCGGTCAGCTTGCTGGCATCGACGCTGACGCTGAAACTGCCGAAGCGGGTGCGCCGCAGCGACCAGTTGAAGCCGATGTCCAACCCGCCGGCGGTCTGCGGCTGCAGGTTGATGAAGCGGTCGTTGATGGAAGTGACCACGCCCACCGGAGCGATGCCGGTGCCTTCGAAGAATTCGATATCGTCGGCGGTGGGCGCGGCCCGATTGACCAGCGAATTGGCGCCGCCTTCCACGCGATTGAGATAGTCCAGGGTCAGCGCGGTCTGCGCGCCGAGCAGGCCGACGATCTGTTCCTGCTTGATCCGCCAGCGGTCCACGGTGAGGGTGAACTGGCCGTACTCTTCGGGGATGAAGGTCGGCTGCAGCACGATGCCGAAGGAGGTGTTGGTGCTTTCTTCCGGTTCCAGGTCGGGATTGCCGGCGACGCGCAGCGATACGCCGGCCGTGTTCTGCCCGCACGCGGTCATCGAGGCGATGCGGCCGGCGCGGAGGTCGGCTTCGCAGCGGATGTAATCGATGCCGCTGGCCAGGCGCGCGTACTCGGTGGCGTTGGTCTGTTCCAGGTTGGGCGCGCGGAATCCTTCGCTGTACGAACCGCGCAGGCGCACGCCTTCCACCAGGTCCCAGGCCAGCGCGATCTTCGGCTTGGCCACCGAACCGAAGTCCGAATAGTGTTCGTAGCGTCCGGCCAGTTGCATGTTGAGGCTGTGCACGAGCGGCACGTCCATCTCCGGCGAGACCAGCGGCACTGCGAATTCCACATACGCCGAACCCACGTTGCGCGAGCCGCGCGTGTCGGGGTTGGGGCTGACGGCGGCGACGTTGCTGAGGTTGGTTTCGCCGGTGACCATGTCGGTGAAGGTGTAGGTGCCGTCCAGGTTCGCGTCGCGGTCGTCGCTCTGGGTTTCGCGGCGCGCTTCCAGGCCGAAGGCCACGCCCACGTTGCCCGCGGGCAGCGCGAACAGGTCGGGCCTGCTCATCTTGAAATCGGCCATGGTCAGGGTGGTGCGCGACTTGCGCACCAGGTCGAACACGATGGCGTCGATGGCCGCCTGCGAACTGGGCGAGCAGTCGCCATAGGTGGGCGTGGCCGCGCAGCCGCCGCTGAACGGGTTGTAGGCGTCGGGCGTGGACAGCGCCAGTTGCTGCTGCAACGCGGTCATGTTGACGTTGGGCGAGCGGTCTTCGGCTTCGGCTTCGGAATAGGTCAGCGCCGTTTCCCAGTCGAAACCGTTCCACTGGCCGCGCAGGCCGGCCAGGATGCGCGACTGGTAGTTTTCCACCCGCACGCGCTGGAAGCCGGTATCGACGTAGCGGTAGTTGGTCATCTGCACCGGCAGGCCCGCGGCCGGCACGTTGGTCAGCCCGGGCAGGCGATTGGGATTGGGCGCGCCGTTGAGGGTGGTTGGGCCGAACGGATTCCAGTAGTTGGTGGCGGGAATCCAGATCGCGTTGAGGTTGACCACCGGCGGCTGGGTGGCTTCGCTGACCGCACGGTAGTAGCCGACTTCGCCGAAGGCTTCGACGTTGTCGGTCACATCGTAATGGCCGGTGAGATACAGGTTCACGCGTTCCACCGACGGCCGTACCGAAGTGCCCACGCGCGTGTCGAAACGCATCTCGCGGTTGGTGGTGTTGAAGTTGTGGTTGCCGCTGGCCAGGCACAGCTCTGGACCGAAGGCGACCCCGCAACCGAAGCTGGAAGGCTGGATGCGGAACGCGCCGGCGGTGTTGGTGACGGCTACGCCGTTGGAGCGGATCACCGCGCGCGGACCGACGTTCAAGCGTGCCCATGGCGTGTTGGAGGCGCGTCCGTCCAACGCAGCGAGACCGGCAAAGTCAGGATAGTCGGCGAACAGCGGGCGCAGGTCGTCGGAACGGGTGAAGTCCTGGTCGGCCGCCATCAGTTCGGAACGGTCGGTGTAGTTGAGGAACAGGGACACGTTGCCGCGGTCGAAGGTCTTGCCGGCGAACAGGTTGGCTTCGAACTCGTCCATGCTGGTGCCCTCGGCGCCGCCGTAGCGGGTGCTCAAGGTGACGCCGTCGAAATCGGTCTGCAGCACGGTATTGACCACGCCGGCCACCGCGTCGGCGCCGTAGATGGCGGCCGCGCCGTCCAGCAGCACTTCCAAACGATCCAGGCCCGCCACCGGGATGGCGTTGGAATTGAAACTCTGCACCGGCACCGTGCCGGTGTCGGAAGTGCCCTGGCTGGTGGGGTGCTGCACCAGGCGCCGGCCGTTCAACAGCACCAGGGTGTTGCCCACGCCCAGCGAACGCAGGTTGACCGAGTTGACGTCGCCGCGCGCGGCGTTGCTGGTCTGCGGATTGTTGGACGAATCGAACAGCACATCGCCCATCTGCGGAATGCTGCGCATCAGCTCATCGCCCGACACCGCACCGGAGGCATCGATCTTCTCCGCATCGATCACCACCACCGGCAAGGCCTCGGTGGTAGGCGCGCCGACGATGTGCGAACCGACCACGACGACCTTGTCCAACTCCACTGCGTCGGGCGCGGCAGTGCTCGCCTCGGCCGGCTGCTGCTGGCCCTGCGTCGCTTCGGCCGGCGCCGGCGCGGCGGTTTGCGCCAGCGCGGTCTGGATCGCCGCACTGAGCAGGGCAATGGTGACGGTCTTGCCGATCAGGCTTGTGGTGGTGTTGCGCATGTTCGATTGCTCCCCTCAGAGTGTCGTGTAGATGAGTCGACGGTCAGTCGATGGTCAGGCGGGTGGGATCGCCCGGACCTGCGGCCGGATCCGGCGTGGCGGCAATGGGTAGCGCGCCCTGGTTGAGCGCCGCCGCCAGCGCGTTGCGGTCCAGCGCGTTTTCCCAGCGCGCCACCACCAGCGTGGCCACCGCGTTGCCCATGAAATTGGTCAGCGAACGGCACTCGCTCATGAAACGGTCGATGCCCAGGATCAGCGCCATGCCGGCCACCGGCACTTCCGGCACCACCGCCAGGGTTGCGGCCAGGGTGATGAAGCCGGCGCCGGTCACGCCGGCGGCGCCTTTGGAGCTCAGCATCGCCACCAGCAACAGTGCGATCTGGTGGCTCAGGCTGAGTTCGGTGTTGGTGGCCTGGGCAATGAACAACGCGGCCAGGGTCATGTAGATGTTGGTGCCGTCCAGGTTGAACGAGTAACCGGTCGGCACGACCAACCCCACCACCTGCTTGGCGCAGCCGGCACGCTCCATTTTTTCCATCAGCGACGGCAGCGCCGATTCGGAAGACGAAGTGCCCAGCACCAGGAGCAATTCCGCCTTCAGGTAGCGGATCAGGCGGAAGATGGAGAAACCGCACCACCACGACACCGCACCCAGCACCACGATCACGAACAGCAGCGAGGTCAGGTAGAACGAGCCCACCAGCCAGGCCAGGTTGCCGAGTACGTCGATGCCGTACTTGCCGATGGTGAAGGCGATGGCGCCGAACGCGCCGATCGGCGCGGCGCGCATCAGCAGGTGCACCAGCTTGAATACCGGTGTGGTCAACGCTTCCAGGAATGCCAGCACCGGCCGCCCGCGTTCGCCCACCAGCGCCAGCGACAGGCCGAACAACACCGAGATGAAGAGCACCTGCAGGATGTTGTCGCCAACGAACGGGCTGACCAGGGTCTTGGGAATGATGTCCAGCGCGAAGCCCACCAGGGTCAGCTCGTGCGATTTCTGCACGTATCCCTGCACTTCGGTCTGGTCCAGTTCGGCCGGGTTGACGTTCATGCCCGCGCCCGGCTGCACCACGTGCGCCACCACCAGGCCGATGATCAGCGCCAGGGTGGAGAAGAACATGAAGTAGGCCATGGCCTTGGCGAACACCCGACCGACCGTGCGCAGCTGGGTCATGCCGGCGATGCCGGTGACGATGGTCAGGAAGATCACCGGCCCGATGATCATCTTCACCAGTTTGATGAAGGCATCGCCCAGGGGCTTCAGCGATTCGGCGAACGCGGGCTCGAAATGGCCCAGCAGCACGCCCAGGATGATCGCGACCACGACCTGGAAGTACAGCTGGCGGTACAGCGGTACGCGCTTGGTCGGTGCGGCGATGGCGGGATCGATGGGATGCATGCAGGACTCTGGCGACGACGTTCGCGCCACGATTGGCGGCCGCCATGTTGTACGCCCCCCGCGCCCGGGCACCGATAACCTATTGGTACTAGGCCGGGCATCGGCGGCATGCGCCGATTAGACTGGTTGCGCATGCTGCCCGACCGCCGCCTCCGTTCGCTGTTGCTCACCGTGCTGCTGATCGGCGGCGGCGCGGCGCTGGCCATGTGGGGCGCCTACCGGGTGATGGAAGACCGCGCCCTGGGCGAGGAAACCACCCAGCTGCAGCGCCAGCTGGACCTGCATTCGCAGGCGCTGCAGCAACGCATCGACCGCTACCGCACCCTGCCCCAGGTACTGGCGCTGGATCCGGAACTGCGCGATGCGGTGTCCGCGCCCATCGATGAGATGCAGCGCGGCGCGCTGAACCAGCGCCTGGAAAGCGCCAACAGCGTGACCCGTTCCTCCACGCTCACGCTGATCGATCGCCATGGCGTGGCCCTGGCCGCCAGCAACTGGCGCGAGCCCACCAGCAACGTCGGCGAGGACTACAGCTTCCGTCCCTATGTGCAGCAGGCGTTGCGCGAAGGCAGCGGCCAGTTCTACGGCATCGGCCTGACCACCGGCGAGCCGGGCTATTTCCTGTCGCAGGCGATCACCGACCGCAGCGGCGCGGTCGGCGGGCTGGTGGTGATCAAGATCGAGCTGGATGCGTTGGAAAAGGAATGGCTGCAGACGCCCGACATCGTGCTGGTGAGCGACGCGCACGGGGTGATCTTCCTGGCCAGCCAGGCGCAGTGGCGTTACCGCACGCTGGCGCCGTTGAGCGAAGAAGACCGGCGCGAACTCGCCGCCACCCGCCAGTACGCGCGCCAACAGCTCTCGCCCTTGAAGTCGAGCGTGGTGCAGGCGCTGGACGGCGGCGCGCGCCGGGTGCGGATAGAAGCGCCCGCACTATCGCGGCCGGTGCTATGGCAGTCGACCTTGCTACCGGAAGAAGGCTGGCAACTGCACCTGCTGCACGACGACTCCGCCGTGGCCAGCGCCGGTCGCGGCGCGGCGCTGGCGGCGGGCGGCGGTTGGCTGGCGTTGTCGTTCCTCACCCTGTTCGTGCAGCAACGCAGGCGGCTGGCTTCGCTGCGCCAACGCAGCCGCGCGGAACTGGAAACGGTGCTGCAACAACACGCTCAGGAACTGCGCACGGCCCAGGACGGCATCGTGGAAGCCGCGCGCCAGGCCGACGCCGGTTTGAGCCGCAGCCTGGAACACCTGCCGCAGGGCGTGGTGATCATCGACGCGTCGCTGAACCTGGTGGCGTGGAACTCGCGCTACGTCGAGCTGTTCCGCTTTCCGCCGGAACTGCTGCGCGTGGGCAAACCCATCGAAGCCTTGTTCCGCTACAACGCCAGCCGCGGCCTGCTCGGGGCAGGGCCGGTGGAGGAAGCCATCGAACGCCGCCTGGAGCATTTGCGCAGCGCAAAACCGCATATGCGCGAAAGCGAGAAGGAAGACGGCACGGTGCTGGAGATCCGCGGCAATCCGCTGCCCGACGGCGGCTTCGTCACCAGCTATGCCGACATCACCAGCTACAAAAACGCCGCGCGCGACCTGCGCTCGCTGGCCGATGCGCTCGAACACCGCATCGAAGAGCGCACCCGCGCGCTGGCCGCGGCAAAACAGGAAGCCGAAAGCGCCAACCGCTACAAGACCCGTTTCGTCGCCGCCGCCGTGCACGACCTGCTGCAACCGCTGAATGCGGCGCGCATGTTCGTTTCCGCATTGCGCGCGCGACTGGAAGAGCCGCAGTCGCAACGCATCGCCGACTATGTCGAAAACGCATTGACCGCCCAGGACGCCATTCTCAACAGCCTGCTGGATATTTCCCGGCTTGAATCGGGCGCGCTGCCCACGCGCGTGCGCGACTTCGCCCTGGATCCGCTGCTGGAATCGCTGGTCCGCGATTTCGGCATCATCGCCGAGGGGCGCGGGCTGTCGCTGCAACGCGTGCCCACCGCCGTGGTCGTGCGCAGCGACGAGGCCTTGCTGCGACGCATCCTGCAGAACTTCCTTTCCAACGCTATCCGCTATACACCGCAAGGCCGCATCCTGCTGGGTTGCCGCCGCCAGGGCGAGGCCGTGCGCATCGAAGTGCACGACCAGGGACCGGGCATTCCCGAGAGCCTGCATGCCGACGTGTTCGAGGAGTTCAGCCGGCTCAACGACGGCGTCACCAACGACCGTGGCGCAGGCCTGGGGCTGGCCATCGTGGAGCGCATCGGCCGCCTGTTGGGCCATTCCATCGGCCTGCGTTCGCAGTTGGGCCGGGGTAGCGTGTTTTCGGTGCTGGTGCCGCGCGGCAACGATGCGCAAGCGCTGGAAGAATCCGCACCCGCCACCGAAGCCAACGACCACACCCCGCTGCGCGGCCGCCGCATCTGGTGCGTGGACGACGATCCGCGCGTGTGCGAAGCCACCCGGGTGCTGTTGCAACGTTGGGAATGCGTGGTCGAACTGGCTTCAGGCCCGGAGTTGGCCAAGCGCAGCGCGCAGCCCGGCGCTGCGCCGGATCTGTTGCTCCTGGATATGCGCATGGGCCAGACCGACGGACTGGCGCTGTATCCCGAGCTATGCGGGAAGTGGGGCAAGAAGCCGCCGGTGATCCTGGTCACCGCCGAGCACGACGAAGAGTTGAAAGCGCAGGCGCAGGCCAACGGCTGGGGTTTCCTGGCCAAACCCGTGCGTCCACCCGCGTTGCGCAGCCTGATGATGCAGCTGTTGTTGCGCCATTCGCGCGCCGGGGCGGGCGGAGAATGAAACCTCGCTAGACCTGCGACTCCGGTTCCAACGATTTCACCAGCACCGCCGCCTGGGTGCGGCTGTAGCACTCCAGCTTCTTCAGGATGGCGGTGACGTGCACTTTCACCGTGTTCTCGGCCAGCGCCAGCTCGTGCGCGATCTGCTTGTTGAGCAAGCCGTCGGCCAGGCATAGCAGCACGCGGAACTGCTGCGGCGTCAGCTGCGCCAGTTTCGCCGCCAGGGTCGCGTCGGCCTCGGAGCTTTCCACCGTCAGCGGCGGAAACCAGGTGCCGCCTTCCAGCACCGCCGCCACCGCCTCGCCTATCGATTCGGCCGGCGCCGACTTGCGGATGAAACCGGCCGCGCCGAATTGCTGCGCGCGGCGGATCACCCGCTGGTGCTCGTTGGAGGAGATCACCACCACCGGCACCTCCGGATGCTCGCCGCGCACGTGCAGCAATGCGGAAAAACCATGCGCGCCGGGCATGGTCAGGTCCAGCAGCACCAGGTCGGCCTGGGGATGGGAATCCAATGCCTGGTTCAGGCTGGCTGCGCTGGAGGCCTCGACCACCACCGCCTGCGGCAACGCATCGCGCAGCGCGTGGGTGACCGCGCTGCGGAACAGCGGGTGGTCGTCTGCCACCAGGATCGTGGTGCGGGTCATGGCGACAGTGTGCCACCGGCGCGTTGCAGTTCACCTAGCACTTTCCGGCTACTTCCCCGGTTGCAACTGGTCCAGCCGAATCCGGTTGGCGAACAGCGAGAACGCCAGCATCCCCGCCAGGCCGCTGGCGCGGCTGACCCAGTTCGGCAACCAGCGCGGCGGCGCCAGCACACCGGATTCGAACAGCGGTGCGAACGCCTGCACGTCGGCCAGGGTCATCTTGCCGGCGAACAGCCAGCGGCACATGCGCAGCTGGTCCTGCTGCAAGGCGTGGCGGAAGAAGGTGTGCACGCCGATCAGCCCGCGCAGGTACACCGTGTCCTTGGTGAAGGCCGCGCCGCCGCCGGTGGGCACGCCGCGGAACACGCGCTGGGCCGAAGAGAAGCTTTCCTCCGCGCTTTGGCCCGCACCGATGAAGTAGCGGAACACCTCGACGAAATCCGCGCCCGACAACGCCATGGCGACCGCTTCGATGCGCAGGCTGATGCGTTTCATGCGTTCGATGTCGATGCTGCCGGTGATCTGTTCGGCGAACGTGGCCAGGCCTTCCTGCGTTTCGGTGGCGCGCGGCGAAGACAGCGCCAGGCTGGGCAGCGAGGCCTGTTCGCGCCCGTTGAGCGCGGTCAGCGAATGCACCAGCGCTTCATGATGGTAGAGCTGGCGTCGGTCGTAGTCGCTGAAGGCCGCGCCCAGGCGCAGGCGGATGCGAGTGGCCCCGGCGGCGGCCTTGGCGATCAATTGCGGATCCAGCTCGACGGTGATCACGCGCCGGTCGAAGAAATCGTCCAGGTCGGCCTGCAACTGCAGCCGCAGCGCGGTCGCCGAGATCGGCACCTGCTCTTCGGGCGCCAGCAGGTCGCTGTCCAGCTCGTTGGCGATGCTGATGAAATGCCGCGCCGCCTCGCGCGTGGTCGGGCCGTTGCCTGGCAACGCTTCGTCGGGCGTGCCGAACAGGGTCAGCGCATGCGCGCCCGCAGCAGGCGTGCCCAGCGCTTCCAGCAACTGCGCCGCCACCGCCCAACTGCGCGTGGATTCGATCAGGTAACGACCCAAGGGATGCGCTGGATCGGCCTGCTCTCCGATGGCTTCCAGCTCGCGGCGCTCGTCGCCGAACTCCAGCTTGGCGTACTCGATCTGCGGCAACTGCGGCTGCCCGCGCGCGAACGATTCCAGGAACGGCGCCTGCACCGTCGCCGGCCAACTTGCCAGACTCAACAAGCGGATCCCCCGCGCCGCCTTGACCATCCGCGCATCGAGCGCGGCGTGGTGGGCGATATCGGGCGATACGGTCATGGGCAGCTGCCTTGATGGGCTTTGCAACGGATTGTGCCTTGAAACCAGACAGGATGCGGTGCCCGGGTCGGCAGGCATCGCAATGAGGTCGCACCGCCACCCAGGAGCGAAGTCGCTGGGTCCCCGCCTTCGCGGGGATGACGAACTGAGGACTTTGACTTTAGCTTTGGCTTTAGCTTTGGCTGTTGCTGTTGCTGTTGCTGTTGCCCTACTTTCCCGTGAGGCGCGGCAAGCAGGTCGGGAGTTACCCCGAAGGGGCGGCGCACATGGATGTGCGCCGTTTTTGGAGCAGCAGGATGCTGCTTCCAAAAATTCCCGGCCTGCTTGCGGACCCCACGGCTTCATCGTGGGGCGCGCCGTTAGGGCGGCTTTCTTTTGGTTACTTTTCTTTGCCGTTCAAATAAAAGCATGCCCTGAGCTTGTCGAAGGGTGACTCGCGCGTTAGCGCGAAACGCTTTGGACTCTTAGCTAAGAGCTAAGAGCTAAGAGCTAAGAGCTAAGAGCTAAGAGCTAAGAGCTAAGAGCTAAGAGCTAAGAGCAAGAGCACCCCTCCTCAATCCTCCCCTGCGCTGCGCGCAAGGGAGGAGGCAGAAACAGAGGCAGAGAGGCAAAAGCAGAGGCAAACGCAAGATCAAGATGGATCCCAGCTTGCGCTGGGATGACGACGGAGGGGGTGCGGGTTGCGTTGGTGGAGCGAGTGGTCGAGGGCCTGGGGGAAAAGCGCTACGCTTAGCGCATCAACTCATTCCAGAACCGCGGCCCCAACCGCGCCATCTGCCGGATGAACTCGCCCACATTGCGATACGGCCGATGCGGAAACCGGCGCTTGCGCAGCCAGTATTCCAGCACGAAGAAACTCCCGATGATCCCGTAGTTGAGGACATTGGCGAACAACGACCATTGTTCGTCCGTCACCGAAACCACCGGCGTATGCCCCAACTGATGCAACACCCCGCTAGGCACCGCACACAACGCCAGCAACAGGTTCAACACCGCCAACACCGCCAACATCACCGCCCAGGCCATCGTCAGCTGGCGGGTGTACGCATACAGCTCCGGGGTCACGGGCATCGATGCCTGCGCGTACAACCCTTCCACGATGCGCGTGATCAGCGGAACCCGTCCGCCCTGCAAGGTGCGCCCGAACAACCACGACACCAGCGCGATGAACAGCACCGGCGGCGCCAGCAACGGCATCAGGGCGTAGCGGGATTGTGAGACCGCCCACAGCGCCAGCAAGCACAGACCCAGCAATGACAGCGCCCACAACCGGCGCTTGAGCAACGGCTCCAGCAGCAACAGCAACACGATGTCGGCCAGGGCCAGCGCCGCCCAGCCGCCATCGCTGCGGGCGCCGGCCAGATGCGCAAACACCGGATAGATCAGGGCCAGCAACAGCCGCAGCCCCATCAGCAACCCTCCGGAAACCTCCGGAGCGGCAGGCGCGGGATCAGGCGGCCTTGTTGGTTTCGACATGCGCCGACAGTGCGCGCAGCGACGCGAAGATGCGACGGTTCTCGTCGTTGTCGGAGCGCAGCTGGAAGCCGTACTTCTTGCTGATCGCAAGCGCCAGCTCCAGCGCGTCGATGGAATCCAGGCCCAGGCCGGTGTTGAACAACGGCGCCTCCGGATCAATCGCGCCGGCCTCGACATCCTCCAGGTTCAGGCTTTCGACCAGCAGATCGGCGAGTTCGCGTTCAGCGGCGGTTTGCGTGGACATCCAACGGCTTCCTACTAAGGTGGCAGGGGCGACACGATCCGGCATCCGCGCCCGCTTGGCAACCGGCACGGACGCTGGCTGCCTGCAAAGCCCGAGTTATCATGCGCGCCTGCACCTCCAGACAATACCCAAATGGTTCAGCCAGGATGACCCAAGCCGACCCCGCAAGCGCACCGCTCCCCGCCCAGGAGCAGCCCGCCCTGCCCGATTCGGCTCCCGTTCCGACCGCGGTCGATGTGCTGGTGATCGGCGGCGGACCTGCCGGCACCACCGCCGCCACCCTGCTGGCGCGCAAGGGCTGGCGGGTGGTGTTGCTGGAAAAAGGCGAACACCCGCGCTTCCATATCGGCGAATCGCTGCTGCCGATGAACCTGCCCATCCTGCAGCGCCTGGGCGTGCTGGAGCAGGTGAAGGAAATCGGCGTGTTCAAGCCCGGCGCCGACTTTCCGCTGCAGGACAACGCCAACAGCGTCAATGTGTTCAGGTTCGAGCGCGCGCTGAACCCCGTTTTCCCGCATGCCTATCAGGTCAAGCGCGAAGAGTTCGACCACTTGTTGTTCCAGAACGCGCTGGACAACGACGTGGACGCGCGCATGCGCACCGCGGTGGAGAAGGTGGAATTCGGCGCCGACAGCCGCCCGGCGCTTGTGCACGCGCGCACCGCCGAAGGCCAGGCATTGGCGTTCGCGCCGCGCTATCTGATCGACGCCAGCGGTCGCGACACGTTCATGGGCGCCAAGCTGAAGCTGAAGAAGAAGAATTCGCTGCACCAGTCGGCGGCCATCTTCAGCCACTTCCGTGGCGTCACCCGGCGCGAGGGCGCCGATGCCGGCAACATCACCGTCGAGCGGTTTCCGCATGGCTGGATGTGGCTGATCCCGCTGCGCGACGACGTGATGAGCGTGGGCGCGGTATGTTTTCCCGAATACCTCAAGCAGCGCCGCGGCGACAATGAAGGCTTCCTGATGCAGACGCTGCAGGCCACGCCTTCGGTGTGGTCGCGCATGCAGCAGGCCGAGCGCGTGGCGCCGGTGCACGTCACCGGCAACTATTCCTACACCTGCACGCGCATGACCGGGCCGGGCTGGGTGATGGTGGGCGACGCGTATGCGTTCATCGATCCGGTGTTTTCGTCGGGCGTCTACCTGGGCATGAACAGCGGCGAGCATGCGGCCGGCGTGGTCGATGGCGCCCTGCGCGATCCCGCAAGCGAAGCGGCGCTGCAAAGGGCCATGGAAAAACGCCTGAAGCGCGGGCTGAAGCATTTCTCCTGGTTCATCTACCGCTTCACCACCCCGGTGATGCAGCGCTTGTTCGCCCAGCCGCGCAACGACTTCCAGATCGAACAGGCGGTGATCTCGATGCTGGCCGGCGATGTATTCGACAACCGTCCCGTGTTGCGGCGCCTGCGCCTGTTCCGGCTGATCTACGCGTTCAACGCGCTGCAGCTGGCGCCGCGCGCCTTCCACGGCTGGCTGCGCCGCAAGCGCCAGGTAGGCGAGAATTTCGGCGGCGATACTTTGCAGGAAGGCAATCCATGAGCCGGCCGATGACCTCGATGCCGGTCGCGGCCACCCACGCGCGGTTGGAAGTGGACTACGTGAATGCCGACTCGCCCGCTGCGTTGCTGGCCGGCGACGACGTGCTGGCGGTACTGGGTTTCGGCAACGACGCCCCGCACCTGGACGACCCGCGCTACCTGCGCGTTCCGCTGCAGCCGCACGGCGCCGCGCCGTACGAGGTGTGGCGCGCCAACGCGCCGGTCACCTGCGGACGAGACGGGGATATCGCCTGGGCCACCGACGGCCAGCTGCTGTTCGGCGCGATAGAGATCGAAGAACGCGCGATCGGCATCGAGAACGCGGCCGATGCAGCCTACTCCCAGCTGATCGATTTCGTGCGCCGCAGCGACACTCCGCAACTGCTGCGCATCTGGAATTATCTGGACGCCATCACCCTGGGCGACGGCGATGCGGAACGCTATCGCCAGTTCTGCGTGGGCCGCGCGCGCGGCATGGGCGATTTCGATGCCTCGCGCCTGCCCGCCGCCACCGCCATCGGCCGCTGCGACGACGAACGCGTGATCCAGATCTACTGGCTGGCCGCGCGCGAAGCCGGTACGCCGGTGGAGAATCCGCGCCAGGTCAGCGCCTATCGCTACCCACGCCAGTATGGCCGGCAGTCGCCCAGCTTCGCCCGCGCCATGCTGCCCCCGCCCGGCGGAACGATGCCGCTGCTATTGTCGGGCACGGCCAGCGTGGTTGGGCATGCCTCGCAACACGAGGGCGAACTGCTGGCGCAGATCGAGGAAACCCTGACCAACTTCGATGCACTGCTGTCCGCGGCGCGGGTACGCGCGCCCTCTTTGCCGGCGCAGTTCGGCGCTGGCACGCGATTGAAGGTGTACGTGCGCGACCGCGCCGACCTGCCGCTGGTGGCGCAGGCGCTGGACCAGCGTTTCGGCGACCGGGTGCCGCGATTGCTGTTGCATGCGGCGATCTGCCGGCGCGAACTCAGCATGGAAATCGACGGCGTCCACGGGTAGGTCGGGGCTACGTCCCCGACGCGCGATGTGTGGCGCGCGCGTGGCACATGGCGTCGGTAGGATACGGAGCGTCGGGGACGTAGCCCCGACCTACGGCGCGCCAAGAAGCTTGAGCAACTCGGCCCGCGGCAATTTGCCCGTCTCGCTGCGCGGCAATGCGTCCACCCGCTTCAACGGCCGCGGCAGGAACACCGGATCGATGCTCTCGCGCAGCGCCGCCAGGATCGCCGCTTCCTCCAGGTCCGGCGCCACCACCAAGGCAGCGACACGGGCCACGCCGCGTTTGCCTTGGTCGTCCAATTGCAGCATCACCCCGTCGACCACGCCGGGGATGGCGAGCAGGCGCCGGGTCAGATCGCCCAGCGAGGCGCGCTTACCCGCGATTTCGAGCAGATCCGCCTGCCGGCCGCGCAGATGGAAACGCCCGTCGCTCTCCAGTTCCACCAGATCGGCCAGCGCCACCGGTACCGGCAGGTGCGCGGCATGGACCAGGGTGCCGTCGGGCTTGGGATGCACATGCACGCCCGGCAATGGGGTCCAGGCCGTTTCGCTGGCGGTACGACGTCGCGCGATCACGCAGGTTTCGGTGGAGCCGAAGACTTCGCGCACTTCGCAACCGAAACGTTCTTCGGCGGCGGCGGCCAGTTCCTGCGAAAGCGGCGCGGTGGCGGAAACGATTCCGCACAACGCCGGCAACTGCACGTTGGATTCGATCAGCGCACGCAAGTGCACCGGCGTGGTGGCCAGCAATCGCGGCTCCGGCGTCTCGGCCAAGGCGCGCGCCACGTCTTCGGGGAAGAACGGGCGTCCGGTATGCAGGCCGGCCGGCCCCAGCAGCGGCAACAATACCGACAGCTCCATGCCGTACATGTGCTGCGGCGGCACGGTTGCAACGACATAGGGCATCGGGTAGCCCTGCCAAAGGCTTTCCAGCGCGGCGATGTTCTGCCCGGTGCTGGCACGGAAGGCGGACCAGACCTTCGGATTGGGCGTCGGCGCACCGGTGCTGCCGGAAGTGAAGCCGATGGCCACTACCGCCGAATCGTCGATCATCGGCGCATCGCCTGCCTGCTGCGGCAAGGGTTCGGGCAGCAGCCAGTGCCCGGGCGGCACCGCGGACAACAAGCCATCGCCCAAGCTGTAGCTTTCCGGATACCGCGCCAGAACATCGATCACCACTTCCGGCGCGCGCGACGGCGGCAGCAGGGTGGTTTGTCCCCGGAGGGCCACCGCGCAGAACGCCACCAGGAATCGGTAGCGGTCTTCGCACAGATTGACCGCGTGGCGTCCGCTCGGAAGCGCCGCCGCGACGCCGCGCACATGCGCCTCGAACGTTTCCAGGCTCAAGCGTTGACCCGAGTCCAGGGCCACGACGCGGTCCGCGTGGCCGACGGCCAGCGGCTGCCGACCCGCGGCGGCGAAGGGAGCGTTGACGACTGCCGACATGTTGCTGCGATCTCCTAAAGTCCCGGCTTCCCTGAATGCGGAGCGCCTCACGCTTGCGCACCGGTCAATGGCAGGCCGGTCGATTGTGTCGGAAATGTCCGGCTTGGGGAATTGCGAGCTGGCCAACATGACCACTGGCCGGCTCGCCCGCGCCGGATCGGCTGGTAATCTTGGCGATTCGCGTCCGTCACGGAAACCCCATGCGTCCCCGCCTGAACGCCTTGCTGCTCGCCCTCCCCTTCGCCTTCGCCAACACCGTCCTGGCACCTGCCGCCCAGGCACAGGAAGCCCCAGCGCTGACCATCGAACAAGTGATGGCCGATCCGGACTGGATCGGCCCGCCGGTGGAAGCGGCCTGGTGGGCATGGGACGGCAAGCACGTGCAGTACCAGCTCAAGCGCGCCGACAGTCCGATCCGCGACACCTTTCAGCAGGCCATCGCCGGCAACGCGGCCCAGCGCGTGGGCGACGCCGAACGCGGCACCCTGGATGCGGCCAATCCGGCCTTCGATGCGCAGCGCCAGCGCATGGCGTTCGTGCGCAACGGCGATGTGTTCGTGCGCGACCTGCGCAGCGGCGCGCTGACCCAGCTCACGCGCAGCAACGATGAGGAAACCCAGGCCCAGTTTTCCAGCGACGGCGGCGCGATCTGGCGCGTGGCCAACCAGTGGTACCGCTGGAGCTCCGGCGCGGGCGTGGCCCAGGTCGCGTTGGTCAAGGCGGAGAAGGACCCCACCGCCAAACCCAAGGCCGATGCGCTGCGCGACCAGCAACTGCGCACGCTGGAAACGCTGGCCCGCGACAAGGCCCAGCGCGACGCGCTGCAGACGCAGAACGAAACCTGGCGCAAGGGCGACCCCACCCGCGCACCATTGCCGGTGTACCTGGGCGATGAAGTGGAGATCGTCCAGAGCGTGCTGTCCCCCGACACCCGCTGGCTGCTGGTGGTGACGCAGAAGAAGGGCGCCGACGCAGGCCAGGCCGGCAAGATGCCGCGCTATGTGACCGAATCCGGTTACGAGGAATTCCAGGAAGTGCGCACCCGCGTCGGCCGCAACGCGCCGGTGGCGCAGGCCTTGTGGCTGGTGGACCTGTCCAGTTCGAACGTGCGCGAGTTGAAGTTCGACGCCCTGCCCGGCATCGCCGACGATCCTTTGGCGGCTTTGCGCAAGACCGCCGGCAAGGACGCGTTGAAAGGCAACCGCGAAGTGCAGGTGGCCACCAGCGGCGACAACGGCGAGGCCCCCACCCTGCGCTGGAGCGCCGACGGCCGAAACGTGGCGGTAATGGTGCGCGCCATCGACAACAAGGATCGCTGGATCGCGACGGTCGATCTGGCCGGCGGCAAGTTGCTGCCCCGGCACCGGCTCACCGACCCGGCCTGGATCAACTGGAGTTTCAACGACTTCGGCTGGCTGCCCGACAACCGCACGCTGTGGTTCCTGTCCGAACAGACCGGCTACTCGCATCTGTACACGCAGCGCGATTCCGGCAAGCCGGCCGCATTGACCTCGGGCCAATGGGAAGTGTCGGCGCCGGTGCCGGCAGCCGATGGCGGTTTCTTCTTCCTGTGCAATCGCAAGACGCCGGGCGCCTATGAAGTGTGCCGCCTGCAGGACGGCCAGCTGCGCGAACTGACCTCGCTGGGCGGCGTGGAGGATTTCACCCTGTCGCCTGATGGATCGAAGCTGCTGCTGCATCGCTCCGGCAGCTACCTGCCTTCGCAGTTGATGGTGGTGGATACCGGCAGCGGCGAAACCAAACCGCTGACCGATACGCGCACGCAGGCGTTCAAGGCGCGCGCCTGGATCGAACCGGAGTTCGTGCAGGTGCCATCGCAACACGGCGCCGGCAAGGTCTGGGCAAAGTATTACGGTCCGGCGACGCTGGAACCGGGCAAGCACTATCCGATCGTCATGTTCGTGCACGGCGCCGGCTATCTGCAGAACGTGCACCAGCGCTACCCGGCCTACTTCCGCGAGCAGATGTTCCACAACCTGCTGGTGCAGCGCGGCTATATCGTGCTGGACATGGACTACCGCGGCAGCGAAGGCTACGGCCGCGACTGGCGCACCGCCATCTACCGCAACATGGGCCATCCGGAACTGGACGATTACCTGGACGGCCTGGACTGGCTGGTGGCCAACAAGCAGGGCGACCGCGACCGCGCCGGCATCTACGGCGGTTCCTACGGCGGCTTCATGACCTTCATGGCGCTGTTCCGCGAACCGGGCAAGTTCAAGGCCGGCGCCGCGCTGCGGCCGGTGGTGGACTGGACCCAGTACAACCACGAATACACCAGCAACATCCTCAATACGCCTGAGCTCGACCCCGAGGCGTACCGCAAGTCTTCGCCGATCGAGTACGCGGCCGGTCTGCAGGACCATCTGTTGATCGCCCACGGCATGATCGACGACAACGTGTTCTTCCGCGATTCGGTGGTGCTGACCCAGAAGCTGATCGAACTGCACAAGGACAACTGGGAAATCGCCCCGTATCCGCTGGAGCGCCACAGCTTCACCCGCGCCGATTCCTGGCTGGACGAGTACAAGCGCGTGCTGAAGCTGTTCGAGGAAAACCTGAAATGAGCGCCGCGCCCGGCCTGCCGCCGCCGATCCCGGGCGCCCCGGGCAACGCGCGGCCGGGCAACAGCTTCGTCACCGTGCTGGCCTGGATTTCCATCGCATTGGCGCTGTTCGGCCTGGTCTACGGCCTGGTGCAGACAGTCATGGGCCTGGTACTGCCAGCCGATTTCTACCTGCGCATGCTCAACCCGTATGGCGGCGAGGTTCCGCGGTTGCCGCCGCTGATGCACTGGGTCTATACCAACACCCTGTTGATGGGTGTGCTGATGCTGGTGCTCTCGGCGATCTTCCTGTGGGTGTCATGGGCCCTGCTCAAACGCCGCGAATGGGGCCGCAGGGGTTTCATCGCCGTGCTGGTGCTCGGCACGCTGTGGCAGTTCGCTTGCATCTTCGCCCTGCCCCAGTTCATCGAGGGCATGCTGGCCATCCAGGCCGGCGCGCTTCCGCAGGGTCAGGCCATGCCGCCGGAACTGGAGAGTTTCATGACTGCAGCCATGATGATGGGCGGAGTGGTGGCGCTGGTCTTTGCGGGGCTGCACGTGTGGATCGTCTGGAAGTTGTGCACGCCGACAGTGCGCGCGGAATTTACAACGTAAGCGTCCTTCTCCCGCTTGCGGGAGAAGGTGGCCGACAGGCCGGATGAGGGAGGCCGCCGACCATGCTTGATGTGGTTGCTGCTTGGATTCGCTTGGAAAACTCCACATCAAGCAATGCGTCAAATCCACTGCCCTCACCCGGCCTGTCGGCCACCCTCTCCCGCCAGCGGGAGAGGGGCGCGGAATCCAATTGACTTGAATCAAGGCGCACTCCCCGCGCGCCGTTAGAATGCGCCCCATGAACGATTTCGCCGAAGTCCGCGACTACCTTACCCGCCTGCAGGACCGCCTCTGCGCCGCCATCGAAGCGGCCGACGGCAGTGCGCGCTTCGTAGAAGACAACTGGACCCGTGCCGAAGGCGGCGGCGGACGCACGCGCATCCTGCGCGAGGGCAACGTGTTCGAACAGGCCGGGGTCGGCTTTTCCGATGTCTCAGGCAGCAAGCTTCCGCCCTCGGCCAGCGCTGCGCGCCCGGAACTCGCTGGCGCGTCCTGGCGCGCGGTCGGCGTATCGCTTGTGTTCCATCCTCGCAACCCTTTCCTGCCCACCACCCACGCCAACGTGCGCCACTTCCGCGCCGAGCGCGACGGGCAAACGGTGGCCTGGTGGTTCGGCGGCGGCTTCGACCTGACCCCGTTCTATCCCTTCGACGAAGACGTGCTGCATTGGCACCGCACCGCGCGCAAACTGTGCGAACCCTTCGGCGGCGCCGAGCGCTACCAGGCGCACAAGCAGTGGTGCGACGACTACTTCTTCCTCAAGCACCGCAACGAAACCCGCGGCGTCGGCGGCCTGTTCTTCGACGACCTGGGCGGCGACTTCGAACGCGACTTCGCCTACCAGCGCGCGGTTGGCGATGGTTTTCTTGACGCCTACCTGCCCCTGGTCGAACGCCGCAAGGACACGCCCTACGGCGAACGCGAACGCGAGTTCCAGTTGTACCGTCGCGGGCGCTACGTGGAGTTCAACCTGGTCTACGACCGCGGTACGCTGTTCGGCCTGCAGAGCGGCGGCCGCAGCGAAAGCATCCTGATGAGCCTGCCGCCCCGCGTGCGTTGGGAATACGGATTCGCGCCGGAAGACGGAAGCCCGGAATCGCGGCTGGCCGATTATCTGCGTCCTCGGGACTGGCTGACCGAACTGGGCTGATGCTGAAAGGTCTGAACGACCCTGGCCCTGTCATCCCTAAGTGATCCTGTCATCCCGAGCGCAGCGAGGGATCTGCTGTGGTGCCGTGGTGAAGCAGATCCCTCGCTGCGCTCGGGATGACAATGGAATTGTTCGCAGATCTCCTAGCTGCCCTGGTGCTTCGCCACGATGGTGATGTGGCCGTTGGTTTCCAGTACCGCCGTCTGGATGTCGTCGATGGAGATGCAGCCCGCTTCGCGCAGCGCGCGGTCGAAATCGGCGCGACTGATCAGCTCCTTTCGCAGCACGTCCTTGTAGACCTTGCCTTCGCGCGCAAGCAACACCGGCGAGCCTTCGATCAGCGATTCCACTTTCGCGCTGCGCGCAGAGACCAGTCCCACCGTCCAGTTGAGCGCAATCAGGGTCACCGCCAGCAGCAGGCCGCCGCCGACGGAGGTGTCCTGGCCCAGCAAGGCGTTCTGCACCGCATTGCCCAGCAGCACCACCAGCAACATGTCGAACGGAGTGAACTGGCCCATGGTGCGTTTGCCGGAAGCGCGGATCATCGCCAGCAGTACGAAGTACACGATGCACGCGCGCAACACGAAGGCCCACCAGGGCATGGCCAGGTCGAACATCTCTTCAAACACGTGCGGCATGGTCCGGTTCCAGGAATGGATGGGAGGGTATGGACGCACAGTAGCGCAGCGGCTGGCGCTTTTTCGGCGACGCAAATAAAAAGCCCCACCGACCAGGGGGGGGTCAGCGGGGCCAGGGAACTCGGCCTGGGGAGGGGCCTTCGTTCCAGAGATCACTCCAGGGGATGGGAGAGATCCAGTGACAGACCTTGCATCTGTCACGGGCTATATGACCAGAAGGCGCATGGATAGTTCGTGAAGATTCCGGTTAAAAAACCGTAAGGTTTAAGGCATATTCAGTTTATTGAACTGACCGGTTCTGAATTTATTCGACATCCGACTTTGCAGGAAAGCGCCGCAAGACGCGGAAAAACCAGCTATTCCGCAATTTGGACGTCTAAAGCGACGGCTCAGGTGGAAAATTCGTCATTTCGCATGCGCCTGCTCCAGTCGGCGCCGTATTGAAGCTTTCCGCCAAGCCTTGCAAGCCGTTCACAGAAGCAAACCTCGCTCAGTGCGCTTCATCCCAGTTGTCGCCAACGCCGCTGTCGACCACCAGAGGCACCGAAAGCTTGGCGGCGCCCGACATTCTGGCGGCGACTTCGCCCAGCAGTATTTCGACGAAATCCTGGTCGGCTTCGAACACCAGTTCGTCGTGCACCTGCAGGATCATCAGCGCACGCGCGGCGTGATCGGCCAGCCACGCGTCCACCGCGATCATCGCGCGCTTGATGATGTCCGCCGCGGTGCCCTGCATGGGCGCATTGATCGCCGCGCGCTCGGCGCCGGCGCGCTGGCCCTGGGTGCCCTTGTTGATGTAGTCCAGGTAGAGGCGGCGGCCGAATACGGTTTCCACGTAACCCTGCTCGCGCGCCTGCTGGCGCGTGCGCTCCATGTAGTCGCGCACGCCCGGGTAGCGGCTGAAGTACAGGGCGATGTAGTCCTGCGCTTCGCCGCGGCCGATGCCCAGCTGGCGCGCCAGGCCGAACGCGCTCATGCCGTACATCAAGCCGAAGTTGATGGCCTTGGCCGCGCGGCGCTCGTTGCCGGTGACTTCTTCGAGCTTGCGGCCGAACACTTCCGCCGCCGTTGCCTTGTGCACGTCCACGCCCGATTCGAAAGCGCGCACCAGGCCGGGATCCTCGGACAGGTGCGCCATGATCCGCAGCTCGATCTGCGAGTAGTCGCAGGCGATCAGCTTGCGCCCGGGCGGGGCGACGAAGGCGCGGCGGATGCGGCGGCCGTCGTCGGTGCGGATGGGAATGTTCTGCAGGTTGGGATCGGACGAAGACAGGCGGCCGGTGGCGGCGCCGGCCTGGTGATAGCTGGTGTGCACGCGGCCGGTGTGCGGGTTGACCATTTCCGGCAGCTTGTCGGTGTAAGTGCTGCGCAGTTTCGCCAGTCCGCGGTACTCCAGGATCACGCGCGGCAGTTCGTGCTGGTCGGCAATGGCTTCCAGCGCTTCCTCGTTGGTGGAAGGCTGCCCGGTCGGCGTCTTCAGCACCGCCGGCAGTTTCAGTTCTTCGAACAGCAAGGCCTGCAGTTGCTTGGGCGAATCGAGGTTGAAGCTGCGCCCGGCCAGTTCGGTCGCCTTCTGCTGCGCGGCGAGCATGCGCTTGGACAGATCGGCGGACTGGCGGCGCAGCTCGTCGGCATCGATCTTCACGCCGTTGGCTTCGATGCGTTCCAGCACCGGCACCAGCGGCATCTCGATGTCGCGGTACACGCTTTGCAATCCCTGCTCCGGCGCGAGCTTGGCGGACAGCACGCGGTGCAGGCGCAAGGTGATGTCCGCGTCTTCGGCCGCGTAGCGCGTGGCGTCGTCCAGCGCCACCTGCGAGAACAGGATCTGCTTGGCGCCCTTGCCGGCCACTTCTTCGTACTTGATGGTGTCGTAACCCAGGTAGCGCTTGGCCAGGCTGTCCATGTCGTGGCGGCTGCTGCCGGAGTTCAGCACGAAGCTTTCTAGCATGGTGTCGTCGGCATAGCCGGCCACCTGGACACCATGGCGGCGCAGCACGTGCAGATCGTACTTTCCGTGCTGGCCGAGTTTCTTCCTGGCCGCGTCGGCGAACAGGGGCGCAAGCTTCGCAAGCGTCGCCGCGCGATCCAACTGTTCGGGCGCGCCGGGATACTCGTGCGCCAGCGGAAGATAGGCGGCCTTGCCTGGTTCGACCGAGAAGCTCAGGCCCACCAGGTTGGCTTGCATGGGATCGAGGCTGTCGGTTTCGCTGTCGAAGGCGAACTCGTCGCTGTTGCCCAAGGTGAGCATCAGCGCATCGAGCTGTGCGGCGGTCAGTATGGTTTCGTATTGGCCCGGCGCGGACAGCGCCGGGTCGAGGGCCGCAGTCTCGGTAGTCGGCGCGGCCACGAAACCGGTACCGCGAGCGCGGCCGGGTTCCTTCTCGGCGATCGCCGCACCGCCCCCTTCGCCGCCCAGTTCCTTCAGCGCCTGGTTGAAGCCGTAGCGCTGGTAAAGCCGGCGCAGCGAATCGACGTCGCGTTCGCGCATGCCCAGGGTTTGCGCATTGCCGTCCAGCACGACATCGGTCTTGATGGTGACCAGCTGCCGGTTCAGCGGCAGGCGATCCAGCGCGGCGCGCAGGTTGTCGCCGATCTTGCCTTTGATATCGGCGGCGTGCGCCATCACCCCGTCCAGCGTGCCGTATTCGGCCAACCATTTGGCGGCCGTCTTGGGGCCGCATTTCTCCACTCCCGGGACGTTGTCCACGGCGTCGCCCATCAGCGCCAGCAGGTCGATGATCTGCCCGGGCTTCACTCCGAACTTCTCGAACACGGTTTCGTCCGAATCCATGCGGCTGCCGCTCATGGTGTTGACCAGCGCCAGGCCGGGCCGCACCAGCTGCGCGAAATCCTTGTCGCCGGTGGAAATGGTCACCTCGATGCCATCGGCGTTGGCCTGCAGGGCCAAGGTGCCGATCACATCGTCGGCTTCCACGCCATCGACGCGCAGGATCGGCATGCCCAGCGCCTGCACGATCTCGCACATCGGCAGCACCTGCGCGCGCAGGTCATCGGGCATTGCGGCGCGGTTGGCCTTGTACAGCGGATATAGGTCGTCGCGGAAGGTCTTTCCGGGCGCGTCGACCACGAAGGCGACGTACTCCGGGTTTTCCTTCAAGGTCGCGCGCAGCATGTTGACCACACCGAACAGCGCGCCGGTGGGCTCGCCCGCGGCATTGGTCAGCGGGGGAAGCGCATGGAAGGCGCGGTATAGGTAACTGGAACCGTCGATCAGTACGAGTCTGGGCATGCGCCAATTCTAACCCTGCGGTTGCGTGCCCGCGCTTCTGCCGTTCTCACGCACGCTTAGCGTTGCCGGCGCATAATCTCAGGCCCCGGTACGGTAGCGAGATTCTCCATGAACCCCCTCATCAAAGGCCTGTTGGGCGCATCCTTGCTGGCGCTTGCCGGTTGCGCCTCGATGACCGCGCGGAACGATCAGGACATGAACCTGGCCGACGCGCAGGTCGCGGTGCGCACCGAGCCCAATGGCGATGTGATCGAGGAGTACCGCGTCGCCAACCAGCTGCGCATGGTCAAGGTGACGCCCTCGCGCGGCGCGCCCTATTACCTGATGGACGAGAACGGCGACGGCCGCCTGGACCACAGCAAGGGCGCCGGCGAGAAAGACATCTCGCCGGTTTATTGGAAGCTCTACGGCTGGTGAGCGATTACGTAGGTCGGGGCTACGCCCCCGACGCCACGTAACCTCACCTACAAACGCTGCCTATGGATCGCGCGTTACTTCGTACTGTTCGATGTCCTGCTGCTGCAACCGCGACGCTTGCGGCGAAAGCGCGACCAGCGCCGAGGGCGGCGGCGCGTTCTCGTTCCAGGTGCAGGGGTTGAAGGTCGGTCCGCCGGTTGCGGTGGGCAAGGCGCGCGCGACCGTCGCCGACAGCTGCAATGAGTAGTCCGCCGCGGTGACGGTCACGCCCGACGGCAAATTCGTCTGACAGGTCTGCCCCGAGGCCTGGCGCCGGCCGAAGGCGGTGGTTCCGCGCAGATTGCGGAACCAGTCGGCGCGGAACGGCGCTTGCGCGCAAGCGCCGGTGGGCAGCATCGGCGCCAGCGAAGGCGCCTGCGCGGTGCTGTGGCAACTCATGCAGGCCGAGGCGGGGTTGTCCACCGGTCCGTTGAGCCTGCCGTCCACGCCCAGGTGCGCCAACGCATAGGCCGGCGCTGCGGTGTTGATCCAGGATTCGTCGATCGGTGCGCCGCCGGGATCGTTGCCCCACATCAGCCCGACCGGCGCCATCTTCTTCCACGGCGATACGCCTGGTTGCGAGGCATCGTAAGCGTAAGTGGCGAAATACCAACCCGTCGCGTTGGCGCGTTTGTCCTTCACCGCGATATCGATCTGCATCAAGCGCACCGGCACCGGCGCGCCGCCGGGATTGGGCAGGATGTCGACCTTCAGCGAACCGGCCAGCAAGTCCTGCGGAAAAGCCGCCGGCGTAGCGGCGCTGTACAACAGCTTGAACACGAAACTGCCTTCGGTGAATTTCATGCCGCTGAGCTTGGGTTGATCGACGCCGGGCGAGTTGGTTTTCCACAATCGCTGGAACACGCGTCCGCCGCGCGCGTCGTAGTAGGCGACCGCATAGTTCTGGAACGCGGCCGTATTGCCGCCCAGTTCGCCGACGCGCACGGTGCGTTCCAGGGTCATGCCGTGCGCGGCTTCGCGCGTGCCGGGGGAATTGGTGGGCCCGTAGAACATGCGCGGCGCGGGATACCACTTCTGGTTGCGTTGCGCGGGGGTCACCGTGCCGCCCGCGGCGTCGCGATAGTCGGCGTCGGCAGTCAGTTGCGGAGTCAGGCCACGCACGACCGCGCTGCTGAACGCGTAATTGCGCAGCGCCAGCGCGTAGGCCAGCCGTTCGTCGGGATCGCGCGGGTCGAACGCAAGCCACGGACGCGAACCGCTGGGCACGCCGGTGGAAGCCTGTTCCAGCAGGTTCGGCTGGAACCAGGGACCCGCATAAGCGCCGGGCAGCGTCGTCTTGGGCACGATGAAATCGGCGAACTTTCCGCGGCATTGCGCGACGAAAGTCCCGCTGGCCAACGGCCTCCCCGTGCTGGTGACCGACAGGCAGCGTGTTCCTGGCGCGCAACCGGTGGCCGCAGGCAACAACGCGGCCGAAAGCGAGGCCGCGCCCGCGTCGGCGGTCAGCGCCGAAGGCGCTTGCGCACGCACGCGTGCGTCCTGCGTGCAGGTGACCAGCGCCAGAGGCGCCAGCAGTGAGAACGAGAGTCGAGCGATGCGGATATCCATTGGCAATCTCCATTTCTGTCGCTGCGCCTGTGCGCGCATGGCCGTTGCTTCGGCGTCATCGCGACGCGCCCGCCCCACGCCGTTAATTCTTCCCAACGCAGCAACGCAGCCCAGCCGGACAGCTGGATGCGATGGCCCGAAGTGGCGTGCAACCGCGTTGGTACTGATACACGGCGCATTGCGCAACGTGAACAAGTCGCACCGCACGATCTTTCCCCCGGGAGATCCCACGCATGAACCACCCTGGTTTCGGCGCCAGTCTTGCCCTGTTTCTAAGCTGCACGTGGCCACTTGTGGCCTTGGCCCAGGACGCGCCACGCGAGCAGCGCATCAGCACCAGCGAACTGCGCGAGCAGGTGCGGCGGCGTCCGCAAGGCGTGGTGGTGCCGGTGGAAATCACCAAACAGGGCGGCAAAGTGGTGTTGCAGACGGCAGACTCGGCGGTGGTGGTTTCCAATGCGGACGCGGTCGCCCAGAAAGTACGGCAGGTACCGGTGCAGGCCGCGGTGATCGACGGCCCGGGCGATTCGGTGCAGTTGCAGAACGTGCAGCTTCAGGCCACCAAACGCTGGAACGATCTTGCCCCGTCGCAGCGCGCCAAGTACCGCAATGTCGATGCCGCGCAGCGGCGCATGAGCAATATCGCCGAGACCGCGCTCGGCGCACAGGCGACCGAATCGGACCTGCTGCAACTCAAGCGCAGCGCGGAGAATACCGAGCGGCAACTGGTGCAGGCCTACAAGGCGCTGGACGACAGCCAACGCGCCGAGCAGCGCGAACTGGTGGAACAGCATGCGGAAGTGCGACGCCTCAGCAAGTCGCTGTACGGACTGGACCACGACGACCGTTATCCGCCGCAGACCTATCAGCGCATCTACGCCAACTCGCGCGGCGCGCTCGCGCTCAGGGCCAAGCAAGAGGAAAAGCCGCGCTGCAGCGCCGTGCTGATCGGTGAGAAGCTGGCATTGACCAACAACCATTGCATCCTCGAAGAGATTCCGGAGGAGTTCGAAGCCGTTTTCGACTACGAGGACGATCTTGACGGGAACCACCTGGCCAGGCAGACCTTTCCCGTGACTGCGATCCGCTTGAGCGACGAAGACGAACGCGGAGACCTGGATTTCGTGCTGCTTGAGCTCGGCGCCAACGCCACCGGCGTGCTGCCCGGCGCGGCCTATCCGCCGCAGTGCCTGTCGCTGGCGCAGGTGAAGCGCGACGATCCGCTGTATGTCATCGGATATCCGCTGGGAGAGCCGCGCACGGTGCACGACAACAGCTTCGTGTACTTCCCGTTCCGGGTCACCCCGGACGAATACATCGCCATGAAGCTGCTGGTCAGCGCCGAATTCGATTCCATCGAGGCCGAAGACCTGTCCTACCGCGAAGGCAAGCTGAAGGAGTTCGTCGACAGCTACCAGCTGCGCGAAGGCGATGGCGCGCCCTATTACGAATACATCAGCGTGCGCTTCGACCAGCAGCCGACCATCGGCGCCGACAGCGACACCTATCGCGGCAATTCCGGCTCGCCGGTCTATCACCGGCGTTCGCATGCGGTGATCGGCCTGCTCTTCGACGGACAGGAGGATCTGTCCGAACCCTGGGCCGCCGGCTGGCGCGCGCACGAAGCGGTGCTGCCCATCACCAAGGTAGTCGAACGCCTGGACATCGCCGCGCCGGCCTGGCGCGAGGACCCGCGCGTTTGCGTACTGCCTCCCACCTGAGGAGCCCGTCATGCGTCTAGCGTTCCTGCTGTTGCTGTTGTTGCCGGTGGTTGCGTGCAAGCGCGAGCAACCGGCCGAACCGACACCACCGGCCACGACTGCGCCGATAGCGTCTCCGGCCGCCACGCCCACCTACACCCAGGGTTACGTGGTGGAACTGGCGCCGGCACAGACTCCAGCTGATCTGCGCACGGCCGCCGATGGCGTATTCGCCAACGTGGTCAGTATCGAACCCTTGTTTCCCGATGTAGCGCCGACCGACGACCCTGAGGGGCTGTCGCGCATCTACCGCCTGCGCGTGTCCGACCCGCCGCAGGGAAATGCGTGGGACTCGGCCAATGCCTTGCGCGAGCGCGGCGGCTTCGTGCAAGTGGAACCTGACAGCGAAGACACGCTGGTCGAAGCGCAGAAGCGCTCCGCGGTAGCGGCCTGCCTGGGCGACAACGGCATCGCTGCGCCCTCGAATCCGGCCTGGTCGCTGGATGCGCAACACATGGCGGTCGAAGCGGCGCGCAAACTCGTGCCCCCTCCCGGCGGCAAGACGCTGGGCGAAGGCGTGCGCATATGCCATCCCGACAGCGGCTGGACCGATCATGTCGATCTCGATTCCGGACGCATCGACCGCAGCTTCACGCTCAACCTGATGGAAGGCGGCAACGACGCGCGGGATCCATTGGGGTACTCCGGCAATCCGGGCCACGGGACCAAGACCGGCAGCGTGCTGATCAGCGACGGCGGTTTCGACGCCAGCGGCAACACCACCGCGCCGGGCCGCATCGATGGCCTGGCGCCCAGGGCCACGCTGGTGCCCATCCGGACCTTCAACAGCGTGATCCGCGTGCTGGACTCCAACACCGCACGCGCCGTGCGCCATGCGACCAAGGCGCAGTGCGACGTGATCTCGATGAGCCTGGGCGGCCGCGCATTCTTCGGCTTGGAGCGGGCCATCAACGACGCCGTGCGCCGCGACATCATCGTGGTCAACGCCGCCGGCAACTGCATCGGCATGGTGGTGGCGCCCGCCAGTTACGACAACGCCATCGCGGTGGGGGCGACCAATGCCGACAACAAACCATGGAAGGGTTCGTCGAAAGGGCGTGCAGTCGATATTTCCGCGCCGGGTGAGGATGTGTACGTGGCCGACGCGGTCGCCGGCGCCACCGGCATCGAATCCAGCCCGGGCAACGGCACCTCGTTCGCCACTGCAGCGGTGGCCGGCGCGGCCGCCAGTTGGATCGCTTTCCACGGACGCGACCGCATCAAGGCCGCGCAGGGAAGCCTGACCCGGCGCGATCTGTTCGTGCAGGCCATGCAAGCCAGCGCGCGCGTGCCGCAGGGATGGGATGCGCAGCGCTATGGCACCGGCATCCTCAACCTGGACAAGTTGTTGCGCCAGCCGTTGGGTTCGCCGCGCACGCAACTGCGCGCGCCGCCCAAGGACGATACCGTCAGCCTGCTGTCGCGCACTCTGGACCGCGACCCTGCCGAACTACGCGCGGGCCTGCAGCGCCTGTTGGGCAACCCGCCGGACTTGCAGGCGGAACTTGAGCGTTACGGCCCCGAACTTCTGGATCTCGCCATGCGCGATCCGGAAGGCTTCCAGCGTTCGCTCGCAGCGCCGCAACCGGGCCAGTTGCAAGCGCCCAACACGGTCAAGCCGAAGGCGTCGCGTGCCTTGGCCGCACGCATGACGGGCACGCCATGAACGCGACGCTGCACGCGGGCACGATGCTGCTGGTCATGGCCTGCACGGCCTGCAGCGCACCGACGCCACCTGCAGCGCCGGCTGGCGAAACCGGCGAGACACCCGTGGCAGCTGCGCCGGAACCTGATGCGACCGCTGCCGACGCGACAGGTGCCGAGACGCCGCCTGTCGAAGCAGTGCCTGCGGATCAACCAGCGGCGCAAGCGCCAGCGCAGGCGCCCCCACCGCCCCAACCTGCGGTCGTACCCGCGCCAGTGGCATCGGGTTCTCCCAAGCCAAAGCCCACGATCAACGCGAAGCCACCGCTGCGTCCAGCAACGACGGCAAGGCCAGCGGCCACCGATGCGGGCAAAGCCGACACGGTTCCCGTGCGCATCACCATCGAAGCGCTTTCGCGCGGCAAAGGCGTGCCAGCCGAAACCCGCGAGGCCTTCAAGCAAGTCCGCGCGCTGCTGGAACGGCAGCAAGCGACCCCCGCCATCGCCGCCTTGCAGTACCAGCGCATAGGCCTCGAGGGCGAATCACGGCTTTGCGTGGAATTCCGCAACGCCAGCGACGCACAGGCCGCACTGGCCGAGATCCGCAAGATCGCGGCCGGCGCCGACCTGCTCAATGTCGTCGAAGCACCCTGCCCCTCAAAAAAGGAATAGAACCCATGAGCGCATCCACTTCCCCCCTGGCGCGTCCGCTGCTGACCCTGGCCATCGCATTGGCGCTTGCCGGCTGCAAGCAGGAAACCACCACCACCGCCAGCCCCACGCCCTCGGTTGAACCGACGCCTGCGCCGGTAGAAAGCGATATCAAGCCGGCCACCGGCGCCGTTGCGGCCACCGACGAAAGCATCGCTGCCGCGCAGAAATCCATCGAGGAAGCGGCCGACGCCGCGCGCAGGAAATGGGTCGGCAAGACCTTCGAAGAATTCGAGGCGTCGGTCTACAAGGAGCCGGGCGAAGGCGGCAAGTACATCGTCAACGGCGATATCGCCATTCCCGATCGCAAGCTGCTGCAGGAATTCTTCGAGAAGATGCAGAAGGAAGCCGACGGCGTGGCCAACGGCAAGCTGACCGTGGCGCTGGCGGCGGCCAAGGGCGCCAACGGCGGCGTCGATATCTGGACCAGCGCCAAGAAGAAGCAACTCACCTACTGCGTCAGCAATACGTTCGGCACGCACAAGGCCGCGGTCCTGGCCGACATGGAAACGGCCGCGCGCGCCTGGGAAGAAGCGGCGCAGGTGGATTTCATCCATGTTTCGGCCCAGGACGCCGCCTGCAATGCGACCAATCCGAACGTGCTGTTCGATGTGCGGCCGGTGGACGTGGATGGCGAGTACCTGGCGCGCGCGTTCTTCCCCAGCGACCAGCGCAGCGACCGCAACGTGCTGATCGACAACTCCTCCTTCGATCTGGTTCCCGGCGAGCCGTTGCAGCTGGTCGGCATCCTGCGCCATGAACTGGGCCACACGCTGGGCCTGCGCCACGAACACACGCGCCCGGAGGCTGGCATCTGTTTCGAGGACGATCAGTTCGAGCCGCTGACCGCTTACGACAAGTTCTCGGTCATGCACTACCCGCAATGCAACGGCGGCGGCGACTGGTCGCTGGTGCTTACCGGGCTGGACAAGGCAGGCTCGGCCTGCTTGTACGGCAAAGGCAGCAACAACCCGGAGAACCTGGCGCAATGCATCTACACGGCGCCTGAAGCGCCGGCGACAGGCACGGTGGAAACCAAAGTGTTCGACAGCCAGACCGTGGCCAAGGGCGCGAAAAAACAGTACGGTCCGTTCTCAGTCAAACCCGGCTCCATCGCGACGGTGAAGATGCAAGGAAACGGTAGTGCCGGCGACCCGGATCTGTACGTGCGCTATGTCGGCCCACCCGACACCTCCAGCTGGATCTGCCGCCCCTACCTGAGCCACGCCAACGAAACCTGCGAACTGGAAGTGCCCGCCAACCGCAACAAGATCTACGTGATGGTGCGGGGCTATGCGGCGGGCAACTACAAGCTTGAAGTGACCTACACCAAGCCGAACTGACGGAGTCTCCAAGCCCGTTCCGTTGCCGCAGCGAGTCCTGCGGCAACGGCAGCGCCAGCTCATAGCACGCTGGGGCACTTTGAGAACATTCGCTCCTCGCCTAATGCCTGTCACTTGCTCCGCATGGTCGAGATTGCCGGCGCCGTTGTGTTCCTGCTGCTGACGGGAAAACCTTCCTCGCGGGCTGACCAGGCCTGGCAAAAGAACGGGAAAGCTGCCTGAATTCTTGCAGCCCTATCCGCTTGGTTGATTCCCGTCGCAGGGCGCCGCCTGGACGCAATGGAGCTTCAGTAGACTCGCCGCAGTCACAGCATCATTTCGATCTCGCGGGAATCGCAAGCCTGCGGCAGACCGTTCCCGGACCAGAATTGCTCAAGGCTGGCGCGCACCATATCCAGCGGCGTCGAAGCGCCACGCTGTGCGGGAAAGCGCCGCAGGTTGTCGGCCTGCAATTGCAGGATGCGCCGGTCTTGCTCGCCCACGCGGCGCAGGAACGGCCACACCAGCAGGCGCACGGCCCAGGCCGGCGCCCAGCGGCCCTCGACATGAAGCGTGGCGAATACCTCGGTGTACCCAGCCGTGCGCGGAGTGAAATGCAATGCAATGCGGACGACGCTGCCGTTCGCGTAGCCGTACTCGATCTGGGCGCTGCCGGGCGCAGCGAAGCAAGCGCGTTCGCGCGTGCGCTGCGATTCGAATAGACGGAACAACAAGCCCGACTGCTGGTCCTGGCCGGAGTAGTCCACGACGAATCCTTCCGGAGTTCCACTGAAGCGGACCGTGGTGCGCTTCCTCTCGCCGTCGCGGCGTACCAACCCCGGGTGGACGGCGTGGGTGTGCAGGGGATCGAGGAAATTCTCCATCGCATCGACCACGTGCGCCTGCCAGCGGGTCTGCCACAGGAAGCGGCGACGGGCGGGCTGCGAGGCCATCACCAACTCGCTGGGTCCGGCTGCGCCGGCCTCCGCAGGACGCAGCCAGATAAGGCCGTCGTGTTCGGTCACCGGAAAAGAGCGGGCACGCACGCCGGGTAATGGTAGTTCAGGCGGCATGCCCGGGATGGCTTGCAGCGCACCGTCGGAACCGAAACTCCAGCCATGGTAGGGGCAGGCGATGCCGGTGGAGGTCAGACAACCTGCCGAGAGCGGCGCCTGTCGATGCGGGCATCGATCTTCCAGCGCAATCAGCTGGCCGGTCTGAAGGCGTGCAAGTGCGATGGGTTGATCGAGGACCGTAACGGCGATGGGATGCCGTCGCAACTGATTGCTGCGCGCGACCGCATACCAGTGGGCGTACAGCGCCGGGTGCCAGGGGTTCATAATTGGTATCTGCTTAGAAATGGCGCACCCACGCGCCGCGTCGCCAGGGAGAGCGTATCGATGGTGTGGCGGAGTTTCCGCGGCAGGTGACGCGCGTAGACCGCGCTGTACTCGATCGCTGGCTGGCCGCCGCGCAAGCGCTTGAAGTGTGCGGCGCCGGCACTGAAGTTGAGCCGGCCTTGCTGCTCCATCGTGGCTTGATAAGCGCACGCGGTCAGCAGCCGGTACAGTCCCAGCGCCTGCGGCAGAGACGTGTCGTATCCCACGATGGGCGAGGTGAAGGTGGCGCCCTGCCGGAACAGGCCGACCACGCACTGCAGAGTGCCCGATGCATCGCGGAAGCCGTGGAACTGCAGCAGCCCGGCCTGATGCCATTGACGCATGAACTCGGCGGTGTAGTGAGGGTTGAAGCGGGAATACTTCTCCACGTAGAGCAGTTCGTAGAGCCTGGCGATGCGCGCGTAGTCGTCTGCTGTGATGCCCTCATCGTGCACGCGGTGCAAGCGAGTACGCTCAAGCTGCTGGAGATCGCGCTTGAGATTGGCATGCCGTGCCGATAGCGCGGCCAGGTCCTGGTAAAGATAGACCTGGCGACTGACGACAAGCTGGAAGCCGTTGGCGACCAGCGCGGCGATCCAGTCCGCGTTGTCCAGGGTGTTCAGCGAGCGAAACCAGATCGCATGGCCAGGCCAGCGCTCACGTGCGGATGCGGCCAACGCCGCCAGTGGAACCGTCCGCAGCGGCGGATAGAGGTTGGTCGACAGCAGCCAGTTGTTGATCGCCACGGTCCGGTCGATGCCGACGTGCGTCAGCCAACCGCCGATTCCCTTGTTAAAACTATGGCTGCCGCGGGCCATCCATGCAGGCAGGTAGCGTGCGGCCTCCTCTGCCGCACAGTCGGCATAGGTGGCGCGCGGCGAGCACACCCACGCATCGCCGGGCGAACCATCGTTGACGGTGACGGGCAAGGTCGTTTCGCCCACCTGCAGCGTCTCGACCTGGGCGCTGAGGTTGTGGGCGAAGGTTTTCGCTGGTGCGCCCGTGTGGATCCGCACGAAGGCGCGGGCGCGTTCGGAGAAGTCGTCGTGAGCTGCCGTCGCTGTCATATCGGCCGGAGGCATTCGCCATCCCATTCGATATCGCGCGTGGCGGCTTCCCGCAGGTTGCAGCCCTGCGCAAGCGCCAATCGCGCGTACGAACCGAGGTCCAGCAGGCCACCTGCGAGCGGCGAGCGATCTTGCGGCCGTGCGATGACGTCCCTGGCGCGTCGATAGTCGTGCCGCCAGCGCGACAGGGCCGATCCGGCGGCCGCTTGGTACAAGCCCGCCGAAAGCATCAGCGCCGCGATCATGGCCGGCTGCGTGTGGCTCGGCTCTACGCAGTGGTCAGCCGTGCCCATCAACGCCGCCGGCAGCGCATCTTCGTCCGCGAACAGATGCAATCCGCTGGTGGCGCGAGGGTTGCATTCGATCACCGTCACGCCGCCGTCTTCGCCCTGGATCCAGTCGAACGAGATCTGACCGGTGAAGTCCATCTTGCGCACGAACAGGGAAACGAAGGTTCGGATCATCTCGCAAGCATGCGGTTCGAAGTAGTAACTGGAACTGCGCTGGATCCGATAGGTCGGCCGGTAAACCGCATGGGCAAGCAACCGACCTTTATCGGCGAGGCCATACGAACACAGTTCGGTGCCGGCATGGTAACGCTGCGCCACCCACGAACCGGCTACGTCCAGTTCCTTGCCTCGCATCGGCAAACCTTCGGGATGGATGCGCACGTGCACGCCGAAACGCGAGTACTCCGGCTTCAGCACGATGGGATCGACGCCTGCCCACGCACGGGCTTCGGCCAGCGAGACGACCCGGCGGCTCTCAGGAACGGTCGCCCCGCAGCCTTGCGCGGCTTCGATGAATTGCCACTTGCTGTGCAACGTGCGCAAGGTGTCGAAGTCGCCCGCAAGCACACGCACGCCGGTCGGCAGCAGGTTACGGTACCTGGAAAGATAGAAGACCTCTTCGCAGGTCGGCACGACCAGATCTATCGCATGGGTTTGTATGGCGGCACCGATACCCTGCACGAAAGCCATCGGCGCATAGCGCGGCGAGGCCAGCGACAGGGTCGCGGCTACCGAGCGCGACCAACCCGTGAGTCGGCATGGGATGCTGTCGGCCACGTGCACTTTCCAACCCTGGCGCTGGAAACGACGCGCATGGTCCAACGCCACCGGCGCCCTGCCACCCAGGATCAGCACGTTAGGCATCGGCATGGCTCCTGCCGGGCCGCCACTCGCGGCAATGCGAGGGGACTATGCGTACCTGCGGCGCCTCTTCTGCAAGCGCTTTCAGCTTCGTCAGCGTATTGCGGTAGATACGCGTATCACCCAACCAACCCGTCACCAGCGCCGGTGGTGGAATGAAGTCCCGTATGGCCTGGCTGGACCAACTGGCGTCGGCGATCAGGAACACCGGGCCGCGAGCGTCCTCGAACAGCAAACCGTGGTGTCCTGCGGCGTGGCCAGGCAAGGCGACCAGCAACAGACTGCGGTCGCCGAACAGATCATAGCCCGAACCGAATCGCGCGAAGGGACCGGAAAGCGCGACTGCAGGGCGATCCTCGAACCATTGCAAGCGCGCCCGCGCGTGCGCATCGACCAGTTCCGGCAGCAGCCCCATGCTGAGCGCGCCGACGCGGCTGCGGCCCTGCATGTCGTCCCACGCCTCTCGCGACAACGCGACTTGCGAATGCGGAAAATCGGCCAGTCCGCCGACATGATCGCCATGCAGATGGGAAACCACGACCCAGGCGACTGCGGAAGCGGCGATGCCTTCGCGCTCAAGCTGGACCGACAATGCCGCGCTCTCATGCAGGTGCACCGGCGTCACCATCCGGTACAGGCATTCCGGGAAACGCCCGGTGGCTTGGAAAAAATGTCGCGAATAACCGGTGTCGAACAGGATGATCCCGTGCTGGGGATGCCGCAACACCGATACCAGCGCGGGGAACTCGCAGGCGCGCAGCGATCCGCCGGCCTTGGTCGCCCGCTCGGGGTGGGTGCAGTACCCCGCTTCATAGAGGCGCCATTCAAGTGCGGGCATGCTGTTTCCACCATTGCGCGTAGCGCTCGATGCCCTGCTCGATGGACACCGCCGGCACGTAGCCCAGTTCGCGCCGGGCCAGCGAGATATCCAGCGTCTGCGAGTAGCCCAACACGCCCACGCCGTAACGGGTCAGTCGCGGTTCCGGACGGCCCGGCCGAAGGCGGGCGATGCGCTCGGCAATGCCGGCCACCGCCACGGCGACATCGCGCGGCACCGGAATCAGGCGAACCTGCCTGCCCATGGCGGAGAACAGTTTGGCGACCAGTTCGCCAACCCGGATCGGTTCGCCATTGGTGACGTTGTAGGCGCGTCCATCGGCAACGACGTCGGCCTGAAGGCATTGCGCCACCAGTTGGGACAGGTTGGCGACATAAGTGACGTCGATGACCGCTTCGCCGCGATGGAACAACGGGAACCAGCCGCGGTCGGCTATCGCCATCAGGCGGGGCAGGATGGCCTGGTCGCGCTCGCCGAAGACCGCACGCGGCCTCAACACCAGCGCTTCCAGTCCTTGCGCGGCAGCGGCACGCACGCAGAGCTCCGATTCCCATTTGCTGCGCGCGTACTCGGTGATCCAGCGTGCCGGCGGTTCGAATGCTTCCTTGATCCCGTATTGATCGGCGAAGCGGAAGTGGATGCTGGGCGATCCCATATGGATGAAACGACGGACGCCCGTGCGCTGGCTGGCATCCAACAGTCGCCGCGTGGCGAGCACGTTGGCGCGCGAGAAACTTTCGGCCGTTCCCCATGGTGAAGACAGCGCGGCACAGTGGATTACGGCGTCGCACGCTTCGGTCAAGGATTCCAGTGGATCTACGCAAAGGTCGGCGACCCTCGGTCGTTCGATCCTGGATTGCAGCAACTGCAATCGCTCAAGACTACGGCCGCTGGCAACGACCTGGTGCCCCGACGCAGCCAGGTGCTCGGCAACGTGGCTGCCGATGAAGCCCGAGGCGCCCGTGACCAGGATCCGTGCCATGGCTCAGTAACGCAACACGGCGCCGCCGAACGACAGGCCGGCGCCGGAACCGACCAGCGCGATGCGGTCTCCGCGCACGATCTCGCCGCGTTCGATGGCGTTGTGCAGGGCGATGGGTATCGAGGCGGCCATCTGGTTGCCGCGCGTTTCCAGCACTCGCACCAGCATATCGGCGCGCAGTCCCAGCGCCACTTCCAGATGCTTGAGCGCCTTGGCGCTGGCCTGGTGCGGAACCAGCTTTTTCAGGTCGCCAATGGCGACGCCAGAACGTGAAGTGAGGCGATGCATGAAACGCGGAAGATGCTGCGCTGCCAGGCGATAGGTTGCCCGCCCGGACATTTCGAAGTGCGCACCCTGCTTGAATGCGTCCTCGTCATCGGCGATCCGCAAGCGCGTGCCGCCGGCGCGCACCTGGCACAACTCGGCGCCTTCGGAATAGGTTTCCATGTGCGCGGCGATGAACTGCGATCCGTCTTCGGCTGCGCACGTTTCGATCACCGCTGCCGCCGCGCCATCGCCGAACAGAGCAGCCGTTTCCTGGTCGTTCCCATCTAGTCCGGCGGACGCCACTTCGCTGGAGACGATCAATACCCTGCGGTAACGGCCGGCGGCCATGGCCGCTGCCGCCAGATCCAGGGCGACGACGAAGCTGAGGCAGGTCGCATTGATGTCGAAGGCAGGAATGCCGCTGCCTGCAAGTCCCAGGCGACGCTGTACCAGCACCGCGGTGCAGGGAATGGCCTGTTCCATCACGCTGCACGCGGAGATCACACAATCGAGCTGGTCAGCGCCGATGCCAGCGCGGTCCAAGGCGTCTTCGGCGGCGCGGGCGGCCATCAGAGAGGCCGGCTCGTGATCGCTCGCGTAGTGGCGGTAGCCGATGCCGACCTGCCGGCGCGTCCAGCCGGCAGGTTTGGCCCAGCGTGCGTCGAACTCTTCCGAGTCGACCCGCCGTGACGGGATGTACTCGCCGGTCCCTGCTATCCGCAGCGGTATCGGCAGTGGCGTTGTTTCATCCATGCGTAACGACATCCTCGAGTTGGCACCACCGCTAGCCTGCGGCGCTTATGCCGTTGCGCGCAAGCTGCCCGTGGCAGGAATAGGCCGGTGGGATTGCCGGTATCGTAATTTGATACCCCGTCTCCCGGGAATGCGCCGGGATGTTGCATCCGCGATAGCAATCGCCGTTATGGCCTATCTTCGCGTATCGCCGAATCGCACGGGCTAGCTCCCCACTTTTCCACGCAACGAGTACAGCGGCTCCAGCACCCATTCGTAAAGCTTGCGGCGCTCGCCCAGTATGTCGGCGTCAAGCCGCATGCCCGGCCGCAACGGCTCCTGCTGGCCGTAGGCGGTGATGGATTGCTCATCCAGGTCAACCAGCACGCGGTAATAAGGTTCCGCGCCTTGCGCATCGCCGCCCGCCGGAGCGATCGCACTGCGCGAAACACGGATCACCTTGCCGCCGTGGTGACCGAACTTCTGATACGGATAGGCCTGATAACGCAGCAGGACCTTGTCGCCCGGCTCGATGAAACCCACCGCCGCGCTGGGTACCAGCAGCTGCGCCTGCAGTCGGGATCCCTTCGGTAGAAGACTCAGCAGCGGCTGTCCTGTCTGCACCGCCTGACCCGGTTCGATCAGGCGGTTGGCCACCAGTCCGGCCAACGGCGCACGCACCAGTAGTTCGCCATTGGCTTCCTGCTGCACACGCTCCTGGTCCAGCAGGGCCAGGTCGCGGCTGGCGCTGGCCAACAGCCCGCGCCGCTGGGCGGGAAGTTCGCGCAAGGACTGATCGAGTTGCGCCAGGGTGCGACGGATCGATGTGGCTTGCCGCTCGAGGCCCTGCTGGGCGTTGACCAGTTCAAGCAAGGATTGCTGTTGCTGATTCACCTGCACCTGGCTGACGTACTTCTGGTCAGCGACGAGCTGGTAGCGCTGCGTGGTTTCCCTGCCTATGCGCACCTGCTCGCGGCGGGTCGAAATTTCGTTCTCGATCTGGGCCAGTTCGTGTTGCGCGGCGGCGCGCTGGCGGCCGATGCCCTGGATCTGCGCATCGATCTGCGCAGCTTGCGATCGGCCCAGTTCGGCCAGGCTGTCGCGCCGGGTTTCCAGCCCTTCCCTGATCACGGTCAACGCGTCGCTGCCGGCTGCGGTTACCCGCGGCACATCGATCAGGCTCAGCGCATCGTCTGCGTTCACCTGATCGCCTTCTTCGGGGAAGAGCCGCCCTACGACGCCATTGGTGGGCGACACGATGGTCGACAAACCCAGATCCGGCACCAGCTCGCCCGCGACTCGGGACCGTCGCGTGTAATCGCCCATGATCAGGAAGCCGATGACTGCCGAAGCCGCGAGCACGGCGAAGGCGGCCAGCATCCACAGCCGCAGCGGTTGCGCAAGGGAGATTCCGCCAAGCCAGTTGTTGCGTTTGGCTTCGAGCACTTCGTGGCGGAATAAGGAATCCGCCATGTGTCAGACCCCGCTTGACCTAGTAGCGTTCGTCATCCCAGCGAAAGCTGGGATCCATTTTGATCTTGCCCTTGCCTTGGCTTTTGACTCTGCATCGAGAAGACAAGCAACAACAAAAGCAAAGTCAAAATGGATTCCAGCTTTCGCTGGAATGACGACGGAGAGAGTCATGCCGCGACCGTCGCCGAAATGGCTGCGGTAGCCACTGAATGCGCCGAAGAAGCCTCTTCCACAATCCGCCCACCCTGCATCACCAGCACCCGATCCGCACTGGCAATGGTCTCCGGCCGATGGGCGATGATCACCTTGGTCAGCTTGAGCTCGCGCACGGCTTCGTTGACCAGTCTCTCGCGTTCCACATCCAGGTGGCTGGTGGCTTCATCCAGAAACAGGATGCGCGGCAAACGGTAGAGGGCGCGCGCCAGAATCACGCGCTGCTTCTGGCCGCCGGACAAAGTGGTGCCCATATCGCCGATCAGGCTGTGGTAGCCCATCGGCATGGCCGCTATCTCGTCGTGCACGGCCGCCAGGCGGGCGGCGGTTTCGATGCGTTCGGAATCGAAGCCTTCCTCGCCGAAGGCGATGTTCTCGGCCACGCTGCCGGCGAACAGCTGGTCGTCCTGCATCACCGCGCCGATCATCTGCCGGTAGTTGTGAGGCCCGAACTTGGCTATATCGCGACCACCGACTGCGACGGTACCGTGCGTGGGCTTCAGCAGGCCCAGCAGCAGCTTCACCAAGGTAGTCTTGCCGCAGCCCGAGGGTCCGACGATGGCGACCGACTCGCCTTCCTCGACGGTGAAACTGCAGTCCTGCAGCAACCAGGGTTCGCCTTCGGCATAGCGGAAGCTCAATCCGTCGACTTGCAGCGACGCACTAGGCGTAGTGGCCTGTTCGAAGCGTTGACCGTCCACGATCTCCGGTTCGGCCAGCGCGATATCGGCCAGGCGTTCGCCATGCAGGCGCAGCATGCGGAACTCGACCCATTTGTCGATCAGGCTGCCGACCCGCCCGGCGAACTGGTCCTTGTACGCCAGGTAGGCGATCAACATGCCGACCGAGAACACGTTCCGCAGCGCGAGCAACGCGCCGATCCAGATCACGGCGATGCGTTCGGCGCCGAAGATCAGCTGGCTGGCGGTGTTGAAGCCCAGTCCCAGCTTCGCCAGCCACACGTCGCGGTTGACGGTGTCGTTCATCAGGTTGAGATAGGTGGAACGACGGCTGGTTTCGCGGCCGGCGATCTTCACCGATTGCACGCCGCGGATGGATTCCAGCAGATGGCTCTGCTGTTTGGCGCCCGCGACCAGCTGTTGTTCGGTGCCTTCCCGCACCGGGCGGAACGCCACGGCGCGCAGACCCAGGTACAGAGTGACGGCCAGCAAAGTGACCAGCGCCAGCTTCCAGCTGTAGAGCAGCATCATGCCCAGGGTCACGACAGCCATCAGTCCGTCGATCAGGGCTTCGACGAAACTGGTGGTCAGGGTGCGCTGGATGGTCTGCACGCTGCCCATGCGCGAGGTGATGTCGCCCAGGTGGCGCTTCTCGAAGAAATCCAGCGGCAGCTTAAGCAGATGGCTGAAGACGTTGCCCATCCACTGCAAGCCGAGCTGGGTGGAGAGATAGACCACGGACCAGCCACGCAGCAGGCTGATGCTTACCTGCAGCAGCAGCACCAATGCGAAGCCCAGGCCCAGCACCGTCAACAAGCTGCGGTCGGCCGAGATCAACACCTGATCCACGACCCATTGCATGAAGAACGGGGCCAGGATCACGAAGACCTGCAAGGCGATCGACAAGGCCAGAATCAGGGCCAACGAACGCCATAATCCGGTCACGCGACCGGTCAGCTGGCGGAACGAAATGCTGGGTGCGGCCTTCTGCGGCTTGAACTCGGCCGCAGGCGTCAGCTCCAACGCCACGCCGGTGAAGTGCGTCGAGACTTCGGCATAGCTCAGCTCGCGCTTGCAGAAGGCGGGGTCTAGGATGGTGACTTTCTTCTTGCCGACTTTCGATAGCACTACGAAGTGGTTCAGGTCCCAATGCAGTATGCACGGAGTCTTTAGTTGTCCAAGCTCCTCAAGGTCCAATCGTAAGGGTCTGCATTGGAAACCGATCTGGCCTGCAACGGACATCAGACGCGCGAGATTCGCGCCTTTCAGAGATAGCGGAAACGTTTGGCGAAGCTGCCGAAGGCTAACGTTGTGTCGAAAGTGCTGGGCAACCATAACCAAGCTGGCAAGCCCGCATTCCGACGCTTCTGATTGGAGTACCACATTTGGCATATAAGGTTTAGACGTTTGATCCCAACTCATGCGTGGTCTGGGCATGGCCCAACACAAACCCGCTCAAGCCATTTTGTAGAACGCCAGGAAACACAAGAATCCATAGAGGTTATGAAATGCATGCGTGGCGGCAGACGAGAGAAGCGCCTTCTTGTACGACTTTTGCTGCTGAACGAAGGGAATGACAAAAATAAGAAACGGGACAAGAACGATGAGTGGCCATGCCCACCAGATCATTCCATGAAGCGCAGCCATCGTCATTGCGGCAATCAATGCCGCCTTGTTCGGCTTAGCCAAGTGGGATGCGCCTTCCTGAATTACTGCAAGAACTGCCGTTTCGGCCAGAGGCGAAAGAATTACCCAACCAAAGAACATAATTGCCAGCTGGCCGCCTGTCATGACTTCTTGGGGTGTCCCTGATTGATCCGGAACCAAACCAGCCGTGTAGAGAAGCCCGAGAACGCAGATCGCCACAAGAAAGCTTGCGATCGCTCGGACTGCTAAACGGAATACAGAGATATCCAAACGGGTTGACTCATTGACCGGGCGTCTGCTGGACGGAGAAATGGGCACCTGAGCTAAGTTCCGCGGACTACTTGTGTGGAATGGCGCGGCTCAATTTGAACAAAGAGACTGCAACCAGAACGGATGAAGCGGAGAAAACCATACCCAAGTAATCTTCACCATAGTAGGCCCACTTGAAGGCCATCAAGCCCAGCATCAACACATACGCAGTTGCGGTGTATACGACGATCTTCATGCTCAAATCTGCTCAAGTGCTTTTCAAAGTATTTGCGCAAACTATCTCTTGCGCCAAGCCCAGAAGGCTCAGTTAACTGGTTACATCATTGAAGTACGGAATCAGAATAGGAGAATTGCATAGAGCATGAAACATCAAAGACGCAATGAAGCCGCACATCTTGCATCGCTTTGAGTCAGTTCTTTCGATCAGCAACGCAATGAGAACGAAGGCGGGGAGAACAGAGAATGGCCTGAAATCACCCGCAAGCAGGACGTGCAATGCAGAGAACACCAAACCAATCACCAAAGGCTTAGTCCAGAAGTTGCTTGCCCTCCAGCCTGACGCCATCAAGAGCCCGATTGCGACCAAAGCATTCTCGAAGAGCGGCGCCCAGATCAATGCCTTGGCGACGCGCGACAAGGTGACTGCGTCCTGCGCATAAATAGAGGTTTGGCTTACATCGCCTGGCTGATAACAAAGCCCAATCATGTAAGCGACAAGCAAACTGATGATGGTAGCTGGCACCACTGCTGCTATAGCAGTTAGTAAAGCCTCGAGGCACGAGATCGAACCCCGAGACAAACGTCCGATGAGACTACGCGCCAAACCCGCCCGCCGCAGTAGCCGTGCAGGCTTACAAGCAACGACATCCTTCACCGATCAGCATGATCAAGTGAGGCGTCTTTGCTCGTTGCCGAATCAAGTTGTTCGAACAAATCTGCCCTCCTTTGCCAAGCTACAAATGAAATAAACAGGATCACAACCACAACAATCCATCTTCTCTTCACTGTCAGATCAACTCGCCGGAGCTAGCAGCCAAATGCAAGATTGGGAGTTATCCACCGATGATACTGGCTACGCCCATCTGAAATCCCACAACGAACTCTTTAGCAGCGGAGTAGACAAAATCAACTGCAACCAGTGCTAGGAACACCTTGAAGCGTCGTGTATCAATGAGTTTCATCACTTGAGCTTTGAGAGGTTTGTCAGCACAAGAAGGCATATTTGTTTTATCCATGAGTGTCGCGCCAGGCTAGTGCTTCCAGCTTAGATTGCTTAGCGCAATCCGTATTGAATCGAATCATCTCAGGGTAAATCGTCAGCGGCAATGCCTATGGAACTAGTCATACATTACAAACATTGCAAGAGGTCTCAAGTAATGTTTTCCACCTCACACTCTGAAATGCCGACCCCTTCGACCATCAAGGGGCCGGCATCTTCAAGTCAGATCGCTCGGGCGATTCTGTCCGTCCTTTCAATCGGCTCCGCATGCGTATCCGGCACATGGTCCGCATAGATCGCGCCGCCGCTGAAAGTGGCGTCGGAGGACGGGCCAATGATGCCGCCACGGCCGGCGCCGCCTACCTGGGTGATTTCGGCGGGGTTGAGTTCACGTGCCATCGAGCGGCCCAATACGCGTTCGTTCTGCATTGTTGCTGTTCCTTCATTGATGATGGCGCGGCAACGCCCGCGCCTTGCGATTGTGTCGCCGACGGCTAACCCATGCGGATATAGCCGGCGCGATCGTCAACAACGTGGGCGGCGACGTCTTCGTCTATCACCTCCCGTAGGTTCCTGCCTTTGAACAGGGAAAGGTCCGGCAGCAGCTTCGGCCACTTGCGTTTCCTGCCCTGGAATCCGTCGCCCTCCACGATGAAGCGGCAGAACGTGTCCAGCATCGGCAGCTCGGGCACGCATTCCTCCAGCCACAGGAACTGGCCCTGCTCGTTGATCTCCAGGAACACGTGCTCGCCTTCCGGCGTGACGATGAAGTCGGCAGAACCGAACACGATTCCCAGCCGGTCCATCAGACGCTTGACGCGGGTGGCGATGCCTTTGGGCAGCGCATGCGCCGACCACGCCGCTTTCTGGTGCTGCGAACCGAGGATGCGCCAGTCGTCGATGCCTGCCTTGTGTTCGGCCGCCACGATCGAAGCCGACAGGTGCGCACTTCCGAAGAACGTGCTGCGGACCTCGCAAGCCTTGGGTACGTTGGCCTGGTAGATGCCGGGAACCGCCCGCAGCAGATCGTCCGAGGGCAAGTCCGCCAGCGTCACCTGGGCCGTGTACAGGGCGAAGCTCTTTCCCTCCTCGGTCCAGTTCTTGCCGCTATGCGGTTTGTAGATCACGCCGGCCTTGTGGTGGGCGATGAACTGCTTGATCTTGCGGGGATCGTTGCCCACCAGGGTGGCGGGAATGCGCAAGCCCACTTCGCGGGCGATCTGCAGCTGCAGCAGCTTGTTGTCGGCCCTCATGCGCGCTTCGCGCCGGTTGATGACCATCGTCCTAGGGTCCAGCAGGGCCTGGAAGTTCTGCAGGAAGATGGTGGCTTCGCTATAGGCGAATGCCAGGTCATCGGCGTGCACTACTTCTGCCGATACCACCGGCGGCGACGAGCGGCGGAGCCAGACGGTATCGAAGGTGAAGTCACACTCGGCGATACCGGGCCCATCCGCCGACAGCGCAGGCGCGGTGCGGTCGGATATCTGGTAGCTCAGCGACTGCCGGCTGGTGAAATCCGGCTGGATCCAGCGCACGGCGTTGCAGCCTATCGACTGCAGTGCGGCTGCTACTGTCAATGCAGTCACATCATGTACGAAGGTGCTGATCAGGACGTTGGCGCGTGGTTCGGGCTCGTGTAGCTGGAAGCGCAGATTCTGGGCTGTTACGGGGGTAGATTCGGTCTTGCTTCTCATTGCGGTTCCTGTACGCGTCTCCGGCCTGCCGAAATAGCAGAAGTCTCCTGCGTGTTCGCAGCGACCCGGCTGGTTTCGGCGTCGGCGCATCTCTACTACGCGTAACCCGCTCGGCGCACAACGCAGCGCAAGGCCGCGAATCGAACAGACGTCCGGTTTCGGTCATACGCTTTCCCTCGCAGACCGTTGCTGCGCAAGGCGCGTCTACGAATGTAGGCAAATCCGGGCAAGGCCGAACTGGCTACGCAATGCTCCACATACATTTGGAAACGATCAGGCCACGAGCGTGTAATGCGCGGAGCTTCGTAGGGCGGGCATTGCCCGCCGACTCTCTCCCATCATCGCGAGAAAAGCGGCGGACAATGCCCGCCCTATGCCGGAGCAATCGGTTGCTGTCCCGGCAAGCCATCGTCGATTCGTTTACCCATGGCATTGGGACACGATGTGTCCCGCTTGATGTCCGACTCGCACATGCGCACAACAATGATCGACGCATTCAAACTGGTTGCGGCGGAAACCGTTACTTCTGTTCTCGCGTGCAGTGCTGCGATTGCGTACATCACTATCAGGATCATCGTGCTGCAGTCGGTCCAACGCTACGCACCTAAACCATTAGTCGAAGGTTTCGCGCTTGGGAGAGAGGCGAACTTTCGCTCAGCGAATTTGTCTACGTAATGCGCCGCTATCAAATAAATGTGACTTGCTTTTAAAAATCTCGTTGGGATAGCCTGATTTTTACGAAAGTAGTAGAGGTTACGGAATGTCGTTGGGTTTGCGGATTCGCAAGGTAAGGCAGCAAGCCAGGCTCAGCCAACGTCAATTGGCCTCTTGTTTGGGTTTGGCTCATAGCACGTTGGGGCACTGGGAGAACAATCGCTCCTCGCCCAACGCCTTCCATTTGCTTCGCATAGCCGAGATTACCGGCGCCGATGTGTTCCTGTTGCTGACGGGCAAGCCCTCGCCCCATTCCGACAAAGCGGCGCACAAGAGCGAACGGGCCGCCTGACTGCGGGACGCGTGCGGTCGCTCTCGATCGCGCTGATTGTTCTCGGACAAATTCCTTCAGCACCTACAATTTGTCGAAGCAGTGTGGCTTCGGCCAAGTTGGCGCGACTCCCATGGAGTCGCGCCAATGAGCCGAGCGGGCGGCCACTCAGCGCGGGTAACCACCCGGACGGTCCGGACCCCAGATCTGCCATTGCTGTTCCCAGTAGTCGCCGGGCTGGCTGCCGAGCACGGCGCCGGGCACGCCGAACTGGGTACGGGCGCGAAAGTCGGCATAGGGGTCGTAGTTGCTGGCGATACCGCCAGAGACGGACTGGATTTCCGTCGGGTTCAAAGCACGCATTAGCACTCCTGTTTTCTTGTTTTGGTTGAGCCCATTTCGACGTGGCTGCTGGAAGTGGCGACCACGCCAAGGGCATCACCTTGTAACCGCGCGCGCGCGCCGATCCAATGCCCTTGCCAACCACTGGGCGTCGTCAACGTCACTGTTTGAGCTGGCGAAGAGGCCATGGCCCCATGTCGGGCAAGCGCTGTCTACCCACGTAGCCAGATCTTTTGGTTTGCATTTGTCTACGCAGTACACCGCTCCCGTCCGGTTCAAGGAGCGAGATACGCCTGATTGCGCAAGAATTCCATCGAACAGGCCTGAGCTGCTTCACCGCCGTCCGCGACGTCTGCCCACGGGCGCTAGATTAGCTGCAAGTTCGCGTAAGCCAGCACCAGCCACTTGCTGCCTTCGCTATCGAAGTTGACCTGCACGCGCGCATGGGCGCCGGTGCCTTCGTAGTCGGTGACTACGCCCTGCCCGAACCTGGGATGGGAGACGTTGGCGCCCAGCTTGAGCGGTGGCGCCTCGATGGGCGCGTGGCCGAAGCTGCGCGGCGCGCCAGCCGAGTAAGTGCGCGACACCTGCACCTTGGGCCGCACTTCGTGCAGCAGATGGGCCGGAATCTCGCGCAGGAAACGCGAGGGGATGCCGTACATGTCCTGGCCGTGGATGCGGCGCGTTTCGGCGTAGCTGAGCATCAGCTTCTGCCGCGCGCGGGTGATGCCCACGTAGGCCAGGCGCCGTTCTTCTTCCAGCCGTCCGCTTTCGTCCAGCGATTTGCCGCTGGGAAACAGGCCTTCTTCCATGCCGCCCAGGAACACCACCGGGAACTCCAGACCCTTGGCCGAATGCAGCGTCATCAGCTGGACGCCATCCTCGCCCGCCTGCGCCTGTCCTTCGCCGGCTTCCAGCGAGGCATAGGCCAGGAACGCGGTCAGTTCGCTCATGCCCTCGGTTTCCTCGTCGTCGCGGCGGACGAAACGCGAGGCTACCGACACCAGTTCGTCCAGGTTCTCGGTGCGCGAATCGAGCTGGCCCTTGCTTTCGTTGAGATAGAAATCGCGCAGCCCCGAGCGCATCAGCACGTGGTCGATCTTGTCTTTCAACTCGAGCTCGGCCACTTCGGTGGTCAACGCCTCGATCAGAGTAATGAAGCCTGCCAGCGCATTGCGCGCACGGCCGGCCAGCTCGTTGCCCACCGACAACGCACGCGCCGCCTCGAACAGCGGCTGGGCCAACGTGCGTGCGCGCTTGCGCACTTCATCCAGGGTGCGGTCGCCGATGCCGCGGGTGGGCGTGTTGACCGCGCGCTCGAAGGCCGCGTCATCGGCGCGGTTGGCGACCATGCGCAGGTAAGCCAGCGTATCCTTGATCTCGGCGCGCTCGAAGAAGCGCATGCCGCCATAGACCCGGTACGGCACCTGCTCGGCCAGCAACGCTTCTTCGAAAGCGCGCGATTGCGCGTTGCTGCGGTAGAGCACCGCCGCTTCGCCATAGCTGCCACCGTCGCGTACCCATTGCTGGATGCGGTCGACCACATAACGCGCTTCGTCGACTTCGTTGTACGCCGCGTACAGGTCGATGGGCTCGCCGTCGCCGGTGTCGGTCCACAGTTGCTTGCCGATCCGGTCGGGATTGTGCGCGATCACCGCGTTGGCCGCGCCCAGGATATTGGCGCTGGAGCGGTAGTTCTGTTCCAGGCGGATGGTCTGGGCGCTGGCGAAATCCTTGAGGAAACGCTGCACGTTCTCGACCTTGGCGCCACGCCAGCCGTAGATGGCCTGGTCGTCGTCGCCGACGACGAACACATGCCCAGTGTCGCCGGCCAGCAGGCGCACGAAGCCGTACTGGATGCCGTTGGTGTCCTGGAACTCATCCACCAGGATTTCGCGGAAGCGCGCGCGGTAGTGGTTGAGCAACGCCGGGTTGTCGCGCAGCAGTTCGTGCGAGCGCAGCAGCAGCTCGGCGAAATCGACCAGGCCGGCGCGGTCGCAACGTTCCTGGTACAGCGCGTAGGCGCGGCGCAGGGTATCGGTCCACTGGTCGTCGCCGGGCTGGATGTGTTCGGCGCGGCGGCCTTCGTCCTTCTGCGCGTTGATCCACCAGGCGATCTGCCGGGGCGGGAAACGCGCTTCGTCCAGTTCCATCTGTTGCACCACGCGCTTGACCAGGCGCAGCTGGTCGTCGGAATCCAGCACCTGGAAGGTTTCCGGCAACTTGGCTTCCTGCCAATGCAGGCGCAGCAGACGGTGGGCCAGGCCGTGGAAAGTGCCTATCCACATGCCGCGGCTGCCGTTGCGCAACTGCGCATCGGCGCGGTGGCGCATCTCACCGGCGGCCTTGTTGGTGAAAGTGACGGCGAAAATGCCGTGCACCGGCACGCCGTGCACTTCATTGAGCCAGGCGATGCGGTGGGTGAGCACGCGGGTCTTGCCCGAGCCGGCGCCTGCGAGCACAAGGTAATGGCCCGGAGGCGCGGAGACGGCTTCGCGCTGGGCCGGGTTCAGGCCGTCGAGTAAATGGGAGACATCCACGCGGCTATTTTACGCCGGACCGCGCGCAGGCAATGAGATCGGTCAAGGGGAAATTCAGTGTTCGGCTTTGGGCTTGTTGGTGACGTGGGTCATCAAACGGTCGGTGTAGGCGATGCCGATGGCCGAAAGGATGAACACGCAGTGGATGATGGTCTGCCACATCACGCCCGATTCGGTGAACTTGCTTCCGGGCATGCCCAGGTCGCCGACTTCGATGAAGGTCTTCAGCAGGTGGATGGACGAGATGCCGATGATCGCCATGGCCAGCTTCACTTTCAGCATGCTGGCGTTGACGTGGCTCAGCCATTCGGGCTGGTCGGGATGGCCTTGCAGACGCAGGCGCGAGACGAACGTTTCGTAGCCGCCCACGATCACCATCATCAGCAGGTTCGAGATCATGACCACGTCGATCAGCCCCAGCACGATCAGCATGATCGCCACTTCTGCAGTGGGGCCGCCTTCGGCCAGCTTGGCGGCCTGTTCGGCTTCGCCGCCGTGCAGGAACACTTCGCTTACCAGGTGCACCAGCTCCACGCCGAACTGCCACACATACACAGCCTGGGCGACGATCAGACCCAGGTACAGCGGCAACTGCAGCCAGCGCGAGGCGAAAATCAACGAGGGAAGCGGGCCCAGGCGGTGCGGTTGCTGATGCGACATAGGATTCGGAATGCTGCGTTGCGGGGATGCGGCAGGTTACCGGCCCAGGTTGACGCTGCCAAGCGCGGTGGCGGGGCTACACTGGATTTCCCCTGATGCAGCAAGAGTTTGCCCATGATCGACCTGTACTACTGGCCTACCCCCAACGGCCACAAGATCACCCTGATGCTGGAAGAACTGGTCGATGCCGGGCACGCGCTGGAATACGCGGTCAAGCCGGTGAACATCGGTGCGGGCGACCAGTTCAAGCCCGATTACCTGGCCATTTCCCCCAACAACAAGATGCCGGCCATCGTCGACCATGCGCCTGCCGACGGCGGTGAGGCGATCAGCGTGTTCGAATCCGGCGCGATCCTGCAGTACCTGGCGGAGAAGACCGGCCTGTTCCTGCCTGCCGACGTGCGCGGGCGGATGGCGACGCTGGAATGGCTATACTGGCAGATGGGCGGCCTGGGCCCGATGACCGGCCAGATGGGCCACTTCAACGTGTATGCGCCCGAACCCATTCCCTACGCCATCGACCGCTACGGCAAGGAAGTGGCGCGCCTGCATTCGGTGATGGACAAGCGTCTGGCGCGCAACGAATTTCTGGCCGGCGACCATTACAGCATCGCCGACATGGCCAGCTATCCCTGGGTGGGCGGCTACGACAAGCTGCCGCCGGACTACGCCGCGTTCCCGCACCTCAAGCGCTGGCACGACGCCATCGCCGCGCGCCCGGCCACCGCGCGCGCCTATGCGTGGAAGCACAAGGTCAACCCGGAGGCAGGCAAGCCCTTGAGCGAAGAAGAGCGCAAGCATCTGTTCGGGCAGGGCGCGCGGAAGTAGGGAATACTTCGCGCACCCACCCAGTACGCCGTTCCGGCGATGCCGTGACGGCGGCCGCACACAAGGCAGCCTTCGATGAGATTCCTGTTCGCGACCCTGATCATGATCTCCACTCTTCCCGCAGTCGCGGCACCGGCCCCTACCAGCAGCCCCGCCTCGCGCACCCTGCTCGATCCCATCGCCGAGTCCTACGTGCACCTGAGCCTGGAAATAGGCGAGCAGGAACCGGGCTACATCGATGCGTACTACGGGCCGGAGGAATGGGCGCAACAGGCCAAGCGTGCGCACCGGCCATTGTCGGAGCTGCGCACCGTGGCCGAGAGCCTGCACAAGCAACTGGCTGGCGTCGACGAATCGCAACTGACGCCGATCGAGATCCGCCGCAAGCGTCTGCTGGCCGCGCAGCTGGCCGCAGCGATCACCCGCATCGCGATGAAGACGGGCCAGGCGCTGGATTTCGACCGCGAAGCCGAAGGCCTGTATGCGCTGCATCCGCAATTGAAGCCGTTGTCCGATTTCGATCCGGTGTTGAAGCGCCTGGAAAGCGAGTTCCCCGGCGAAGGCCCGCTGTGGCAACGGGTGGACGAGTTCTCCAGCAAGACCGCGATACCGGCCGACATGCTGCAGGCGGTGATGCACGCCTCGATAGACGAATGCAAACGCCGCACCGTGCAACACATCGCCTTGCCGCAGGACGAGAAGTTCTCGCTGGAACTGGTGACCGGCCAGCCCTGGTCCGGCTACAACTGGTACAAGGGCAACGCGACCAGCGTGATCCAGATCAACACGGACCTGCCCGTGCTGATGAGCCGCGCCGTCGACCTGGGTTGCCATGAAGGCTATCCCGGCCATCATGTGTTGAACATGCTGCTGGAGCAGAAACTTTCCCAGCAGCGCGGCTGGGTCGAGTTCACCGTGTATCCGCTGTACAGCCCGATGTCGCTGATCGCCGAAGGCTCGGCCAACTATGGTATCGAGCTGGCGTTTCCGGGCGCGCAGAAACAGGCGTTCGAACGCGACGTGCTGTATCCACTGGCCGGGCTGGACCCGAAACTCGCCGAGCGCGACGCGCAACTGCAACAGGCGCGCAGCGAACTGTCCGGCGCGCGCCTGACCATCGCCCGCGACTACCTGGACAAGCGCATCGACCGCGCCGAAGCCATCGCCCTGGCGCAGAAATACCAACTGATGTCGCCGCAGCGCGCCGAACAGTCGCTGGCCTTCACCGACCGCTACCGCAGCTACGTCATCAACTACGGCCTGGGCCTTGATCTGGTGCGCGAGTACGTGGAGACCACGGGCAAGACCGAGCAACAGCGCTGGGCGGCGATGGAACGCATCCTGTCCGAGCCCACCTTGCCGGCGGATCTGTTGCCCGCGGCGGAAAAGCGCTAGCCTCGGCGCATCGCCGCGTCGAGACCAGCCATGAACGCCTCCGTTCCGAACTCTTCCCCCGGCTGGTGGCAGCGCAACTGGAAATGGTTCGTGCCGATGCTGGCCGCGGTGCTGCTGACCTTGTTCGTCGGCGCGGTACTGGCCTTCATGTCGGCGATCTTCGGCATGATCAAATCATCCGATGCCTACCAGCAGCCGCTGCAACGCGTCCAGCACAGCCCTGCGGCCATCGCCGCGCTTGGCGAACCGATCAAGCCGGGCTGGCTGGTGATGGGCAACATCAATGTCAACGGACCTACGGGCGACGCCAATCTGCAGATTCCGCTGGCCGGTCCCAAAGCCAGCGGCGATCTGTTCGTGGAAGCGAAGAAATCGGCGGGCCAGTGGAGCTACCAGACCATGGCCTTGCAGCTGGAGGAAGGCGGCAAGCGCATCGATCTGCTGGAAGAAGACGCTGCGGCGCCGTGAGATTTCGCGCATGACCTGTGGCGCATTGCCCGGGCAACGATGAAGGCGTAGGGTCGGCGCTCTTCTTCCCGCCGGAATCCACCCATGAAACCACTCGTGCTCGCCATCGCCCTGGCGCTGTCCGCACCGCTCCCCGCGTTGGCCCAGGCGGCCGCGCCCGCCGCGCAGGCCAAGCCGGCGCCGGCCTGGGTGGAAGCCAGCAACCGCAACGCGCAGATCCTGCTCAAGGCGCAGGCGGCATTCCAACCCGAATACGCCAGCTTTTTCGGCATTCCCGGCTACGACGACAAGGTCACCGACCTGGGTCCGGACAATCCGCGCCGCTCGCGCGAAGCGACCGCCCAGGCCAAAACCGAGTTGATGGCGCTGCTGCAAACAGAGCGCGACGCCAACCTGCGCCAGGACCTGGAGATTCTGATCAAGGCGGCCGACGAGAGCATCGAAGGCAGCCAGCTCAACGAAAAATACCTGCTGCCCTGGAGCGATGCGCCGCAGGCGATCTTCAACGGGCTCAACGGCCTGCTTTCGGACCAGACGCCGCCCGAGCGCCGCGCCAAGGCGCTGGACCGGCTGAAGGCCTACGTGGGCCTGGCGCCCGGCAGCACCGCCTTCACCACGCTGGCGCGGCAGCGCTACGAGGAAAAGCTTGCCGATTCGAAGTTGCTGCAACCCACCAAGCTTGAGGTCGAGCGCGCGGTCGGCAACGGCGACACTTATGCCAGCGGCGTGCGCGAGCTGTTCGTCAAATACAAGATCGAAGGCGCCGAACCTGCGTTGGCCGCGCTGGACAAGCAGATCAAGGATTACAACGACTGGACCCGCAGCAAGGTGCTGCCCAAGTCGCGCACCGATACGCGCCTGCCGCCGGAGCTGTACGCCTATCAATTGAAGCAGTACGGCATCGACATCGATCCGGCGCTGCTGGTGCAGCGCGCGCAGTTGGAGTTCATGGAAACCCGCGCGGTCATGCAGCAGCTGGCGCCGCTGGTGGCCAAGGCCAATGGCATCGATGCCACCGACTATCGTGCGGTGATCAAGGCGCTGAAGACCAAGAGCATTCCCAACGACAAGCTGGAAAGCTATTACCGCAGCGTGATCGACAGGATCGATCCGATCATCGAGCGCGAAAAGATCGTCGACGTACCCAACCGACCCATGCAGATGCGCCTGGGCTCTGCGGCCGAAAGCGCATCCTCGCCCGCCCCGCATTTCCTGCCGGCGCCGCTGGTGGGCAACACCGGCCAGCAGGGCACGTTCGTGTTGCCACTGGGCAATCCGAGCAAGGACGGCAAGGGCAAGAACTACGACGACTTCAACTTCGACGCGGTGGCGTGGACGCTGTCGGCCCATGAGGGCCGTCCCGGCCACGAACTGCAGTTCACTGCCATGGTCGAACGCGGCGTATCGCTGGCACGCAGCATGTTCGCATTCAATTCCGTCAACGTGGAAGGTTGGGCGCTGTACGCCGAAGCGGAGATGGTGCCGTACGAACCGCTGGACGGGCAGCTGATCGCGCTGCAGTTCCGCCTGCTGCGCGCAGCGCGGGCCATGCTGGATCCCAGCCTCAACCTGGGGCTGATCGATCGCGAACGCGCACGCCAGGTGCTGGAAGAGGACGTCGGCCTGTCCGAGCCGATGGCGCGCCAGGAACTGGATCGCTACACCTACAACGCGCCGGGCCAGGCGGGCAGTTATTTCTACGGCTACAGCCGCATCCTGGAACTGCGCATGCGCACCGAGTTGGCGTTGGGCAAGCAGTTCGACCGCAGGGCTTTCAACAACTTCCTGCTGGACCAGGGACTGCTGCCGCCCGATCAACTGGCCAAAGCAGTGGAAGAGCAGTTCATTCCGGCGCAGCGGGCAAAGAAATAAGCGCTTGAGTAGGGCGGGCGCTGTCCGCCGCACTCCTCATTCTGGCTACGGCGGGCAGTGCCCGCCCTACGTGCCCGAGTGGTTATTCGTTCGGTACCGATCCGGCTGGGACGTAGATCGCTACACCGGCGGCCCTCTTCTGAGTGGTCGGAATGCCAATGCCGACGCCACCGGCGCTGTGGCGGCCATAACTGCCGGCGCCTACCGACATGCCCACTGGCGAACCGCTGGAGCCGACACCGATCAGGATTACGCCATTGGCGCCCAAGGCGGCGGCTTCGCGCTTGAGCCGGGCGACGGCCGCGTCGGTCTGCCCCTGGGTGCCAAAACCGACGGCACTGGAGGATTCGAGCTGGGCGATTTCCACCGAACCCGGCGGTGGCGTGGTGTAGATGCGCACCTGGGTAGGATCGACCGGCGCACGCGCCTGGCCCAGCATGACTTTGGAGGTGCTGGCGCAGGCGGTGAGCGCGAGGGCCAGCAGCAGTACGGTGGCGGAGCGTAGGGCCATGACGGGTTTCCCCTGTGTGGTGGCTGGATGATCGGCCTGTGCGACTGAATGCTCGCATACCCTTGCAAAGCCGGCGTGAGCGCAGCGGCGGCGGCCGACACGAGGCGCGACCGCCCGGATCGAAGGTGGGTAGGCGTTATAGTTGGCACATTAATTGAGGAGCGCGGTCATGGGTCTTATCAGTGTGTTGTGGGGCGTGGTGTCCATGATCTGGATGGTGCTGGCGCTGATTCCGCTACTGGGCTGGGGCAACTGGTTTCTGATCCCCTTTGCCGCGGTGGGGGCGATCATCGCGGCCATCGGCATTCTGTTCACTTCCAACGCCAAGACCGGCCGGGCCAAGACCGGTCTGGTACTGAACGGCATCGTGATCGTGGTGGGCATCATCCGTCTGGGGATCGGCGGCGGCATCGTCTGAGTCCGACCCCGCGCGATCTGCTTGCAGAAGCGGCCGTAGGGCGGGTGCAGCCGCGGGTGTAGGAGCGGTGTAGGAGCGACGTAAGTCGCGATGCCGCAAAAAATCCAGCTTCGCCGAGCAACCAAAGAATCCGGCTTTTGTACGCTTCGCGACTTACGTCGCTCCTACGGCATGGCCGGTCGTACTCCAGCTCGGCTACGCGGACAGAGGTTCGATGCCGGGGGCGTATCATTCGCGCATCGATTGAGGATCTGCCATGGCCTACCCCTACACCCGTCCCCGCCGCATGCGCCGCGACGATTTTTCCCGGCGGCTGATGCGCGAGCACGTGCTGACCGCCAATGACCTGATCTATCCGGTGTTCGTGCACGAGCTGCAGGGCCGCGAGGCGGTGCCTTCCATGCCGGGCGTGGAGCGTCTGTCGATCGAGGAACTGCTGAAAGTCGCCGAGCAGGCCTCTGAACTGCGCGTACCCGCCCTGGCCTTGTTTCCGGTCACCGCGCCGGCAGCAAAATCCCTGCAGGCCGAAGCGGCCTGGGACGACGACGGCCTGGCCCAGCGCGCGGTGCGCGCGCTCAAGCAGCGTTTTCCCGAACTGGGCGTGATCACCGACGTGGCGCTGGATCCGTTCACCACCCACGGCCAGGACGGCATCATCGACGACAGCGGCTACGTGATGAACGACATCACCGTCGAAGCGCTGGTCAAGCAGGCGCTGTCGCATGCGGGCGCCGGCGTGGACATCGTGGCGCCCAGCGACATGATGGACGGCCGCATCGGCGCGATTCGCGAGGCGCTGGAAAGCGAGGGCCACGTGCATACCCGGATCATGGCTTATTCGGCCAAGTACGCCTCCGCGTTCTACGGCCCGTTCCGCGATGCGGTGGGCAGCGCCGGCAACCTGGGCAAGAGCAACAAATACAACTACCAGATGGACCCGGCCAATTCCAACGAAGCGCTGCACGAAGTGGCGCTGGACATCGACGAAGGCGCGGACATGGTCATGGTCAAGCCCGGCATGCCTTACCTGGACGTGGTGCGGCGGGTGAAGGACGAGTTCGGCGTGCCCACTTTCGCCTACCAGGTCAGCGGCGAGTACGCGATGCTCAAGGCCGCCTTCAACAACGGCTGGCTGGACGAACGCGCCTGCGTGCTGGAAGCGCTGACCGCGTTCAAGCGCGCCGGTGCCGATGGCGTGCTGACGTATTTCGCGTTGGATGCGGCGGGGTGGTTGAAGGAAACCGGCCGCTGAATTATCCGTTCGTCATCCCTAAGGTCGTCATCCCAGCGCAAGCTGGGATCCATCTTGATCTTCGCAGTGGTAGTTGATTTCACAAGGCAGGCGTCCTGCGGCAAAAGCAAAGTCAAAATGGATCCCAGCGTTCGCTGGGATGACGACGAGGGGTACCGGGCTATTCCTGACTGACCGAAAGTTGCACACTGTCAGCCTCAACCAGGAGCCTTGCATGAGCCACTACGCTGTCTTCGGTCATCCGGTGTCGCATTCGCTGTCGCCGCGCATCCATGCGGCGTTCGGGCGGCAGACCGGGATCGTGCTGGACTACACCGCTATCGATGCGGCGCCCGAGGGTTTCCTGCAGGCACTGGACGCCTTCGCCGCAGCCGGTGGCCGCGGCGCCAACGTCACCTTGCCGCTTAAGGAAGCCGCTTTCGCCTTGTGCAGCGTGACCACCGAGCGGGCGCAACGTGCCGGTGCGGTCAACACGCTGACCCGCAACGATGGCCAATGGCACGGCGACAATACCGACGGTGTGGGCCTGGTCCGTGACCTGACCGGCCGGCTGGCGCTGGATCTGCGCGAACGCCGCGCCCTGCTGTTGGGCGCCGGCGGTTCGGCGCGCGGCGTGGCGCCCGCGTTGCTGGATGCGGGCGTGTCGGAACTGATCATCGCCAACCGCACGCCCGAACGCGCCGATGCGCTGGCCGATGCGCTGGGCGAACCGGAACGCGCGCATTCGCGCTACTGGGACGACCTGGTGAACGAAGGCGATTTCGCGCTGATAGTCAACGCCACTTCCGCCTCGCGCAACGGCGCGGACGAATTCAAGCTGCCGTTCCAGTTGTCCACGCCGCGTACGCTGGCGGTGGACCTGAACTACGGCGAGGCCGCCATCCCGTTCCTGGCCTGGGCGCGCACCGCCGGCTGCCGCGACCTGGTCGACGGCCTGGGCATGCTGGTGGAACAAGCCGCGGCGGCGTTCGAGCTCTGGCACGGCGTGCGGCCCGATACCGCGCCGGTCTACGCCGCGCTGCGCGGCAAGGATGCATCGCTGGTCACGGCGGACTGAGGAGCGGCATATGGATTCTATGTTGATACCCGCGTTGACCACGCTCGGCTACGCTTTGCCGGAACTGCTGGCCTGCGGCATCGCCCTGGCCATGCTGTGGAGCGCCGCGCGACCTGGGAAGGCCCGGCAGTTGGGCCTGATCGGCATCGGCCTGATGTTTGCGTGCGCAGTGCTGCAGCTGGGCCTGGGGCTCTACCAGAACTGGGTGATTCAGTCGCTTGCTGGCGATTCCGCTGCCCAGATCAGCATGATCTTCGCGCGGCTCGGCGTGGTGCGGATGCTGGTCAACTGCGTGTCGCTGGTCGGCCTGGTGATGATCGCGTGGGGCCTTTGCAAGGCGACGCAGTCGGCAACCGCGCATTCTTCGCAACCATAGGGTGGGCCCCGGCCCACCGTTGCCATGCCGGATCTTGCGATGGCAAAGCACCGAAGCTGTCGCCTTCAACGACCATCATGTAAAGAGCGGTGGGCTTGAGCCCACTCTATAACAACCCATCTCTCTTTTGCGTCTCTAAAAAGTGCAAGAGCTCGCGGCGGGACGCCGCTCCCACGTTATAGCAAGCCGTCGCGCTTGACGGCCAGATAGCGTTCGACCAATGCGGCGGGCAATTCCTCGCTGGCCACATCCAGCACCATCACTCGATGGCTGCGCAGCGACTCGTGCGCGGCGCTGCGTTGTTCGATGTAGCGGGCGACCGCGCCGGCGCGGATGGCGCCGGGCAGGTCATGCACTTCGTCGGTCATCGCCTGGTCGAGCGCGCGTTCGCGCAGGCTGGCCACGCAGACCAGGTGCCGCTTCTGCAACAGGCGCACCGCCGCCAACAGGTCTTCGATGTCTTCATCGCGCACGTTGGTGACCAGCATCACCAGCGATCGCTTGCGCTGGCGCAGCGAGAGTTCCGTCGCCGCGGCCAGGTAGTCGGTGGCCACCGCTTGCGGCTGCAGGTTGTAGCTGGCGCGCAGCAGGGTATCGATGCTGCCCATGCCGCGCTTGGGCGCGACCCAACGCGACTCGCCGCCGCTGGCGAACAGCCCCACCGCGTCGCCCTGGCGCAGCGCCAGATAGGACACCACCAGGGTCGCGTTCAACACGTGATCGAAATGCCCCAGTTCGCCTTCCTGCGCCATCATGCGCCGGCCGGTATCGACCATCATCACCAGCTGCTGGTTTTTTTCGTCCTGGTATTCGCGCGAGATCAGCTTGCGCGACCGCGAAGTGGCCTTCCAGTCGATCTGGCGCAGGCTGTCGCCGATGCGGTACTCGCGCATCTGGTTGAAATCGGTGCCCTCGCCGCGGCGGCGCTTCAGGTGCGCGCCGACCAGCCGTGAAGCCTGTTCGGCGCTGAACAGCGCGAACTTGGTCAGCGGCGCGAAGTTGGGGTACACGCGGACCCGCTGCTGCGCTCCAGCGATGCGGGATTGTCGCCAGAGCCGCAACGCGGATCCCAGCCGCAACTGCACGCCCTCGAAGGTCGCATCGCCGCGCGCGGTGGGGCGCAAGCGGTAGCTGAAAGTTGCAGCGGTGGCCGGCGCCAGCTTCAGGCGCTGCGGCAAGCCTTGCGCGGGCCAGCCGCCAGGATGCAGGTCGAACAGATCGACGCGCTGGCGCGACATCGATTCCACGCGCAAGGTCACGTCGCGCTCGATGCCCAACGGCAGCGCCTCTGGAACTTCACGCGAAACCTGCGGGGTCGGGCGGCGGCGCAGGAGCAGCGCATCGCCTATCGCAAGCACAGCGATGCCGGCGCCCGTCAGCTGCCAGGCAAGCAGGGGCACATTGGCGAACAGCACCGCGAGGCCGGAAAGCCCCCAGAACGCCAGCAGCGCGATGAGCAGCGGTGCAGGCCTCATGCCATGGCCCACGTAGGAGCAACGTGAGTCGCGACTATCAAACGCGACCTACTCCGATCTCCGCGGAAGAAGTAATCGCGACTCACGTCGCTCCTACGGCTGGTATTGCGGACGATCATTTCCGCGGCGCTTCCACCTTGGCCAGCAGCGCATGCAGGGCATCGTCGGGCGACTGGCCTTCGATCTGCAGTTCCGGCGAAAGGGTGATGCGGTGTCTCAACGCCGGTTTGGCGATCTCGCGCACGTCGTCGGGGGTGACGAAGTCGCGGCCTTGCAGCACCGCCTGCGCGCGCGCCGCGCGGACCAGGGCGATGCTGCCGCGCGGGCCGGCGCCCAGCGAGATGCCCGGCCACTTGCGCGTGGCGGCCACGATGCGCACCGCGTAGTCGATCACCTGCTCGTCCACGATCACCGCGGCGGTGCCTTGCTGCATGGCCACGATGTCGGCGGCGCCCAACACGCGGCGCACCTGGGAAAGATCGAAATCGCCGGCGCTGCGGCCGGTGGTGATGGCGTCGACCATGCGCTTCTCATCCGCCAGCTGCGGGTAGTCGATCAATATCTTCAGCAGGAAGCGGTCAAGCTGCGCTTCGGGCAACGGATAAGTGCCTTCCTGCTCCACCGGGTTCTGCGTAGCCAGGGCCAGGAACGGCGGCGACAGTTCGAAGGCCTTGCCCTCGATGGTGACCTGCCCTTCCTGCATCACTTCCAGCAGCGCCGACTGGGTCTTGGCCGGCGCGCGGTTGATTTCATCGGCCAGCAGCAGGTTGGTGAACACCGGGCCGCGACGGATCTTGAAGCTCTCGGTCTTGGGATCGTAGACCGCGTGGCCGCTGACGTCGCTGGGCATCAGGTCGGAAGTGAATTGCACGCGTGCGTAGTTCAATTCCAGCGCCTGCGCCAAGGCACGCACCAGCAGCGTCTTGCCCAGGCCGGGAACGCCTTCGATCAGCACATGGCCGCCGGCCAGCAATGCGATGAGGATCTGGTCCAGCACCTCCGGCTGGCCGATGAAGGCTTTGGAAACTTCCTCGCGCACGGCGGCGGCACGCTCGGCCAGCGCCTGTCCGGTGATGGCGGGCGCGTTTGCGGTTTCATCGTTCATATGCGGTTTCTCAACTGGATCAGGGTGGAAATGCGGTCGCGGAAAGCGGGCTTGTCGTGCGAGGACGGCGATTGCAGCGCGGTCCTTATTCGTTCGGCGGAAATATCCACGCGTTCGGCGATCGCGTTGATCTGGGCTTCGCCCGACAACGCCGCCGCTACCGCATCGCGGCGACGCAGGCGGGCCAGGAACGCGTTGCGCACTGCTGCGTACAGCAATGCGCGCTTGTTGTAGCGGAACAGGAGTTCGCCGCTGGCGCGCACGTGTTCCAGCAACGACCGCCGCTCGGCCGGCGGCGACGGCCGCAAGGGGCCGAAGCGCTGCATGCGCAGCCACAGCCAGGCAAACAGCGCCAGCGACAACGGCGCCCACACCGGCCAGCCCTGGGTCAGCACCATACGGAACAACGAGGGCATCTGCGCGGCATAGACTAGGTGCACGGTGCCCCTACCGTAGTTGGGCGCCAGCACCTGCCGCGCCAGCGCACGGTGCGGGCCGTCGCGCAGGCCGCCGGACCGGTTGTCCTTGACCGCGCCCAGAAGATCGCTGTCGTCGTTGCCTGTGTTGGTCAGGAAATCGAAATCGGCCAGCACGTCCACATGACCCTTGCCGTGCGCCACGCGCGCGTAGACGTAGTCGGCCTGCAGATCGCCCCAGGAAAGTTCGGGTTCCACTTCGTCGAAGTAGAAGCGACGGCCGCTGCAGAACTCGATGTGGCCCTCCTGGCCTTCCACCCGCAACGGCTCGCATTCCGGCGATTCCTCGCTCGGGAATATGCCGATGTCCTCCAGGATAGGAACAATGGTTTCCTCATCATGGTTTGCAGACGGCGGGGTGCGCACCAGCAGATGCCCGCCGCCAGCCACCCATTCGAGCAATCGGCGCGACTCCACCGGACTCATCGCGCGCGGATCGTTGAGGATCAGCAGCGTGTCGCGGGGCCCGAGTCGCTGCGTGGCCAGGTTCAGGCGCTGGCGCGAATCGACCTTCACGCCATCGGCCTGTAAGGCCTTCTTCAATGCGTACAGCGGGTTGTAGCCGGCTTCGCCACGCGGCGGCAGCGCGATTTCGCGCTCCACCTTCTCGTAGTTGTGCAGGAACCAGGCCACGCCGCCGCCTATTACCACCGCGGCCAGCAGCACGATCAACGCGATACGCGCGGTGGGGCCAAGCTTGCTCATGCCGCCCACCGGTAGCGTTGCTGCAGGCTGGACAGCAGGTCGTCGAATTCGTCCTGCGCCGGCAGCTGTTGCGCATACGCCGCGTACTGCCACACCCGCACCATCCGCGCGAACAGGCTGCGGTCTTCGTCGTCGGGCATGCGTCGCGAGGCGCGCAGGCATTGCGATTCGGTGGCGCCGGGCGGTAGGGCGACGTCGGCGCGCTGGGCCATGGTTTCCACGCTGGCGCGGTATAGCAGCGCCAACGCATGGCGCGGCTTGCCCTGGGCCCAAAGCCGCCGCGCTTCGGCCGGCACGTTGTCGGGCAGGATTTCGGGAAGCTGGAGAACTTCTGTTTCCACGTCCACCGGCAGCGGTTTGCGCCTGCGCAGCGAACCGCGCATCCAGGGCAACCAGTGGCGCAAGGTCAGCAACAAGATCGCCACCAATCCGCCGATCAGTATCCACAGGCCCCATTCGGCGATGAAGGCGAATGCCGTGCCGAAGCCCGCCAGCCACGACATATCGCGTTGGGTCGTGGGCTTGGGCTTGGGTTTGGTCTTGTCGCGCTTTTCCCACGTCGCCTGCTTGATCTTGGAATCGAGCAGGGGATCGCGATAGGCCTGGTCCACGGCCTTGCTGAAACCGCGCTCGTCCACGCGCTCATCACCGAATACGGCCGGCAGAGTCGGGGCCTCTTCGTTGGCCGGCTTGGTCTGAGCTTGTACTTCCTGGCCACGTGCAGGTACCAGACCAGCGCCCACCAAGGCCAACACCAACGCGAACGGCGCGGCCGCCTCGGTCAGTCTTGCGCGCAATTTTCGGAAAGCGATTTCCACATCCCAGGCTTCGATCTGGGTGCGGCGGTTGAGGTAGAGGCCGAAGCCGGCACCGACGAAGAAGGGCTCGATCACCGAAGTGGCGATCCAACCCACCAGGTTGCTGCCCATCTGCACCCACCACGGCGGCTGGTCCATGGCCAGCGCCCACGCCGCGCGCATGGTTTCGGGCAGGTATTCCACGGGCACGAACAGGAAGACCAGCGCCACGCTGGCCAACGCCAGCGCGATCTCGAAATTGATGCAAACCAGCGTCAGCAGGGCGGCGTTGCCGTAGACCGCGCTGCCCAACACCCGGCGCCGCTCGCGCAATCGCTCGCCTTGCACGCCTTCCAGCAAGTCGATGGGCAGGTACAGCGAACGCGCGGGACTGAAGCGCCGCCAGGTAAGGTAGTGAAGCAACGGCTTCCAACCCCATTGCAACTGCGCCGCCAGCGTATCGCGCACGCTGGGAGTGGCGCCGAAGGTGGCGCGGGAGATCACGAACAAGGGAATGCGGTCGAACACCGGCTTCAACCACCACATCAACAGGCCCGCGAGCCAAATGGAATCGATAGCCCAAGCGGCGGCATTGAGTGCGACAAACATCGGTACGGTGACCAGCAACCACGGCTTCCATATCGCCACCGCGTGCCGGCGCACCAGCGCCGTTCCCAGCTCCACCGCCTCCCACGCCGAACGCGAACGCAGGTGCACGGTCATCTGCTCAAGACGCATCGGCGTCTCCTGCCTGGTTGCGGCCACCGCGCCACAACCACAGCAACACCAGCGTCCACAGCACGCCCGATACGGTGAACTTGATCGATGCAGGAATGGATTGCGTGGACGACCAGAACGCCTCGATGAAGGCGGCCACCAGCAGCATGAAGGCGATGCCCAGGCACAGCTTGGCGCCCTTCAGTCCGCCGGCGACCAGCGCATCGATGCGCCTGCGGCGACCTGGGGCGATCAGGTTGAAACCCAACCGCAATCCGGCGCCGCCGGCCAGCACGATGGCGGTCAGCTCGAACGGCGCATGGCCGGCCACGAAGCGCCACAGCGGATCGCCCGAACCGATCTGCTGCAAATGGCCGAACGCCGCGCCGATGCCTACGCCGTTGAGTATCAAAACCAGGATCGTGCCCACGCCGGCCAGCAACCCGCTGGCGAATGTGCGCAGGCCGATGCTGATGTTGTTCATGATGTAGTGGCCGAACATGGCCCAGTCGGTGCCGCTTTCGCGGCCCAGCTTGTTGCTGTCGCTGGCCGGGTCGTACATTCGCTCCAGTTGCGCCAGCTCCTGCGGGCTCATCAGGCCGTGGATCAGTTCCGGATAGAACTGCAACAGCACGAACATGGTCACCAGCGGCACTGCGAACAGCGCCAGCGCGGCCCACATGCAACCGGCTTCGCTTCGCACCAGGCGCGGAAAATCGGCGAGCAGGAATTCCACCGCGCGCTGCCAGCGCGGCGTCGGCGTGCGGTAAAGCAGGTTGTGCCCGCGCTGCATCAGCGCCTGCAGCCGCGCGGTCACCACCGGGCTGTAGCCGCGCTTGCGCGCCAGCGCCAGCTGCTGGCACAGGCGCCGGTAGCGTGCGGGGATGTCTTCGTCGCCGATCTCGCCGGTATTGCGTTCGGCCAGCGCCTGACGCGCGTTGCCGCGCGTTTCCAGCCAGTGCTCGAACTGCTGCCATTCGTGCTGATGGCGGGCGACGAATTGCTCCTGCCTCATCGCCGCCCCAATAACCAGTTGGCCATGCCGTACAGGCGCAGCACGCCGCTCTGGCCGCGGCTGCCGGTCAGCGGTTCGACGATGTTGGCCAGCTCTTCCTGCCGCGCGGGCGTCAGCAGCGGCGCGCGTTCGCCGAATGCCACCACCGCCGCCTGTTCGGCCGGTTGCAGTCCTGCGCTGGGCGCAAGCACCGCGTTCACCGGCGCCGCCGCCGCATCGCGTTCGCGTTCGTTGTGCACCACCAGCGTGCCGGCGACCATGTCGCCCAGGCGCCGCGCGTGCGGATCGGCCAAGCAGGCAATCAAGCCGGCGGCGTAGCCGAACGGCAGCATGTCCACCGTGCGCAGCAGATTGCGGGTGATGGCGGGCAACCAGCCCACCGGCGCGCCGTCGCCGTTGACCACGCGCAGCGACATGGCCTTCTTGCCGGGCGTCTGCCCGTCCCACAGCACTTCGAACAGGATGGGGTAGGCCCAGAAGATCAGGAACAACGAGATCAGGTACAAGCCTTCGCCGGCTGCGCCCAGCAAGGCCAGCACCGCGCCGACCAGCATCAGGATGCCCAGGCGGATGGCCAGGTCGATCCCCCACGCCACCGCGCGCGGTACCGGGCCGGCGACGGGCAGATGCAGGGCCACGCCTTCGGGCGTGACCACTTCGCGATAGGTGTCCAGCATCAGGCCAGCACCACTTTGGTATCGGCTATGTGGTCGTGCAGGCAACGGCGGTCGTCGGCGAATATGAAAAGCGCGTCGACCAGGCTGAAGATTCCGCCCACGCACGGCACCGCGCCGATCAGGGTCGGAAAGAAATAGCGCAGCCAGAAGATCCTTCCCAGGCCGCTGCTGGTTCCGTCGGTGCGCACGATGCGGATTCCCAACCAGCTCTTGGCCAGGGTTTGTCCCTGCCGGTGCAGAAGCCACAGGTTGTAGGCCAGCATTCCGAGACCGAAAAGACCGGTCGCTGGAGCGATCCATTGCAAGACCGATACCGCATCGGCCGGCATGTCCTCCGCCAACAACAGGTATCCCGGCAGGAACGCGAGGGTGAACAGGAGGTTGTCGATCAGCACCGCTCCCAGGCGGATGGCACGCCCGGCAAGTTCCTGCCGAAGCGGTGGCGATTGCGCGGCCAACTGCGATTGCGGCGCCGCATACGGATTTTCGTTCGCTGTACCGCTTTCCATGCGCCTTCCCCTGTCGGCACGACTTTAACGGCCAAAACCTGCCTTGCCCAGAGTAATTACACTGGCGATGCCATGGAGAACTCCGCTTTCCCCTGCCGCCCTCGGTGCGGCGCCTGCTGTATTGCCCCGTCGATCACCTCGCCCATTCCCGGCATGCCGCATGGCAAGCCGGCCGGCGTGCCTTGCGTGCAGTTGGATGCGGACCTGCGCTGCAGGCTGTTCGGAAAACCCGAGCGGCCGGCGTTCTGCGCCTCGTTGCGGCCGTCGATGGAGATGTGCGGAAACGAACGTTCCGCCGCGCTCGCCTTTCTCGCCCAACTGGACGCAGCAACCACACCGTAGCCGAGCGTGTCGGGCGAGCAGGCGGCGCGTAGGGCGGGCATTGCCCGCCGCCTTTGCACGTCTCGCAACAGCCGGCGGGCAATGCCCGCCCTACGGTTTCGGCAGCATCCCGACTACGCGGCGAGGTACTGATCCTTCAAGCGAACATAGTGCTGGGCCGAATACAGCAGGCTCTCGATTTCCTTGTCGCTGAGCTTGCGCACGAAGCGCCCGGGATTGCCCAGCCACAGTTCGCCTTCGCCCACCACTTTGCCCGGGCCGATGATCGCGCCGGCGCCGACGAAGCCATGGGTCTGCACTTTGGCCCCATCCAGAATGCAGGCGCCCATGCCGATCAGGCAGCGGTCGCCAATGCTGCAGGCATGGATGATGGTGCCGTGGCCGACGGTGACGTCTTCCCCGATCAGAGTCGGATAGCCGGCCTGGTTGTACGGGCTGTGGTGGCTGACGTGGATGATGGTGCCGTCCTGCACATTGGTGCGCGCACCGATGCGGATGTGGTTCACGTCGCCGCGGATGATCGTGCCGGGCCAGATGGAAACATCGTCGCCCAACTCGACATCGCCGATCACGGTGGCGGCCGGGTCCAGGTAAACACGCTGGCCAAGGGTGGGAAGCCGGCCAAGATAGGGGCGTAGTGCGGTCATCGTTGCATTGTAATGGGCAGGTCCGCGGAGGCCGGACTACACTGCGGCGTATGGATACTTCCACCGACACCCCCAGCACCGAACTTCAGCCCACCCTGGTCCGTCTACGCACCGCCTGGCAGCGGAAACGACCGGATTACCAGCAGCGTCGCGACGACCTGCAGCGCCTGCGCGAGGCGCTGAAACGGCGACTGCCCGAAATGGCCGATACCATCGCCGCCGACTTCGGCCAGCGCTCGCGCCACGAGACCCTGCTGGCCGACGGCATGACGGTCTTGAACGAAATCGACCACCTGCGCAGCCATCTGCGCCGCTGGATGAAGCCCAAGCGGGTGGGCGTGGGCTGGCGCTTCTGGCCGGCGCGTGCCGAGATCCGGCCTGAGCCGGTGGGCGTGGTGGGCGTGATCGCACCCTGGAACTACCCGGTCAACCTGGCGCTGATTCCGCTGGCTACCGCCATCGCCGCCGGCAATCACGTTTACCTGAAGCCCTCCGAGCACACCCCCAACACCACCAGCTTCCTGCGCAGCCTGCTGGCCGAAGTATTCCCCGCCGACCGCGTGGCCGTGGCCGCCGGAGGAGCCGACGTAGCAGGCGCCTTCGCCGCACTGCCGTTCGACCACCTGGTGTTCACCGGCTCCACCGCGGTCGGCCGCAAAGTGATGGCCGCAGCTGCGCCCAACCTCACTCCGCTGACCCTGGAACTTGGCGGCAAGTCGCCGGCCATCGTCTGCGCCGACTTTCCGGTGGAACAGGCCGCCGCGCGCCTGGCGACCGGCAAATGGTTCAACGGCGGGCAGACCTGCATCGCGCCGGATTACGTGCTGATCGACGAAGGCCGCGCGCCCGCGCTGGCCGAAGCCTTGCGCGCGCAGGTGAGCGCGCGTTACGGCACGCTGGCCGAATCGGACGACTACACCCGCATCATCAACGACGGCCAGTACGCGCGCCTGGAAAATTATCTGCAGGACGCGCGCACGCGCGGGCTGCAGGTGCTGCCGCTGGGCGAACACGGCAAGCCGGGCGAACGCCTGTTCGCGCCGACCGTGGTGCTGGAGCCGGGCGACGATGCGTTGGTGATGCAGGAAGAGATCTTCGGGCCGATCCTGCCCATCAAGTCCTACCGCAACCTCGACGAAGCCATCGCCTACGTCAACGCGCACGACCGGCCGCTGTCGCTGTACCCCTTCAGCCACGACCGCGGCAGCGTGGAGAAGATCCTGCGCAACACCCTGGCCGGCGGCGTCACCGTCAACGACACCGTGCTGCATTTCGGCATCAACAACCTACCCTTCGGCGGCATCGGCCCCAGCGGCATGGGCGCCTATCACGGGCGCGCGGGCTTCGATGCCTTCAGCAAGGCCCTGCCGATCCTGTGGCAGCCGCGGCGCGCGGGCAGCGACATGCTCAAGCCGCCGTACTCGAAGGTGGCGCGCTTCATCGATTTCATCATCCGCTAAGCTTCGCACCTGTGTGTGGCTGTGGGAGCGCCGTCCCGGCGCGAGCTCTCGCTTGCGCACGAGGAATGCTCGAAAAGCTCGCGGCGGGACGCCGCTCCCACGGAAGACAGCCATGAAAATCGCCAGCTGGAACGTCAATTCGCTCAACGTGCGCTTGCCGCACCTGCAACAGTGGCTGGGTACGTTCGCCCCGGACGTGGTGGGCATCCAGGAAACCAAGCTGGAAGACCACAAGTTTCCCGACACCGTGCTGGCCGAGGCCGGCTACCGCAGCGTGTTCGCCGGGCAGAAGACCTACAACGGCGTGGCGCTGCTGTCGCGGCTGCCGGCCAGCGACGTGCAGGTGGGCATTCCCAATTTCGAAGACGAGCAGAAGCGAGTGATCGCCGCCACGGTGGGCGAGGTGCGCATCGTCAACCTGTACGTGGTCAACGGGCAGGACGTGGGCACCGACAAGTACGCCTACAAGCTGCGCTGGCTGGAAGCGGTGCACGCCTGGCTTGAGGACGAACTGCGCGCCTACCCCAAGCTGGTGGTGCTGGGCGATTTCAACATCGCGCCCGATGAGCGCGACGTGCACGACCCGGCGGTGTGGAACGATTCGCACATCCTCACTTCCACCGCCGAACGCGATGCGCTCAAGCGCCTGTACGCGCTGGGTCTGCACGACGCCTATCGCTTGCACCACGAGGCTGGCGGCGTGTTCAGCTGGTGGGACTACCGCATGGCCGGCTTCCGCCGCGACCTCGGCCTGCGCATCGATCTCACCCTGGTGTCCGACGCCTTGCGCGATAGCGCGCATGAAGCGGGCATCGACCGGGAACCGAGAACCTGGGAACGCCCCAGCGACCACGCTCCGGCTTGGGTGAGGCTGGCGTAGGGCGGGCACTGCCCGCCGTGCTGTTCGCGCCAAGAGCGGCGGGCAATGCCCGCCCTACATCAGAATACGGAAGACCACACGAACAAAGGCCCGGCATTGCCGGGCCTTTGCGGTGCCACGAACCATGGGTGCGTCTTAATCGCGCACGCGGTCGCAGCGAAACGTTTAACGCGCCTTGCCGCGCGTAAACAGATTGACGATCAACAGCAGGACGACCGCGCCAATGAAAGCGGTGATCAGATAGCCGACCCAGCCCGATCCCATGCTGAAGCCGACCATTGGCAGCAGCCAGCCGCCCAGCAAACCACCGATGATGCCGACGACGACATTGAGGATGATGCCCTGCGAGCCATCGCGCTTCATCACGATACTGGCCAACCAACCTGCGATACCGCCGATAATCAATTGAATGATGAAACCCATCGAGCTTTCTCCTTCAGAATCCTTTGTGGAAAGGCACCCCTGCATTGATGCAGGGACATGTTGGAACGAAATCCCATCGACCGGCACGATTTAATGCCCCGGCATGTGAAACCGCTGTTAACCCGCGTCCTGGTGGGGCCCTCTCCCTGCTTGCCAGCTAGATAGCGCAAACCGGCCGCGCTTGCACGCCGCCGCGCAACACAGGAAAAGTGAGGCCGAACAGGTCATCGGCTACATTGGTGCGCATGCCGAACCTGCCTTCCGAAACCCCTGCCCGACTGTGGCTGTTGCGCCATCCCCGACGCGAACGCGGCGAGCCCTACGTGCGGCCCCTGCTATGCGAGGCGCTGGGCTGCGACGACGACGATCTGCCGTTGTCGCGCGGCAGCGAAGGCCGCCCTTTGCTGGGACCTCCCTACCAACGCTTCGACGCGGGCTGGAGCCACAGCGGCGATGCGCTGCTGTTGGCTCTGGGCGAATCCATCCAGCTTGGCGTGGACATCGAACAGATCCGCCCGCGCCCGCGGGCGCGGCAACTGGCGCAGCGATTTTTCCATCCCGATGAAGTGCGCTGGCTGGCCACGCAGGACGAAGAGGCGATGGAATTTTCGTTCGTGCGCCTGTGGTGCGCCAAGGAAGCGGTGCTGAAGGCGCACGGCAAGGGATTGTCGTTCGGACTGGAAAAACTGGTGTTCGCCGAGAACGGCGGCGAACTGCAGTTGATCCGCTGCGACTTCGCGCTGGGGCAACCGCAGGAATGGACCTTGCGCGAGTGGACCCCTTTGCCCGGCTACCACGCGGCGCTGGCCTGGCGCGCTTCGTAGGAGCGCCCCATGGGCGCGAGCTCTTTGGCTTTCCACGGCAGAACGTAGCAAGAGCTCGCGCCCACGGGGCGCTCCTACCCTTGCAGCCTGCGATAATGCGCACGATGGACCACACCGCACGCCCTGCCGTCTTGCAAAGCGATCTCAGCCACGGCCTGACCACTCTGGGCCTGGACGCCGACGCGCTTGCGCCGCCACTGCTCGCCTACCTGGCCTTGCTGGATCGCTGGAACCGCACCTACAACCTCACCGCCATCCGCGACCCGCGCGAGATGGTGACCCGTCACCTGCTCGATTCGCTGGCCATGCATTCCTTCGTCGGCGACGAAACCCTGGCCGACCTGGGAACCGGTCCCGGCCTGCCCGGCATCCCGCTGGCGATCGCCAAGCCGCAATTGCGGGTCACCCTGGTGGAAAGCAACGGCAAGAAGGCGCGCTTCCTGCGCGAAGCCGTGCGCACGCTGAACCTGACCAACGCGCGCGTGGCCGAATCGCGGGCAGAGGCGCTGGACGAACCGGCTGCCTACGACGCCATTACCGCCCGTGCGCTGGACGTGCTGGCGGGAATCATCGAAGTCGGCGGCCATCTGCTGAAGCCCGGAGGACGCCTGCTGGCCATGAAAGGCGTACGCCCGGATGAGGAAATCGCCGCGTTGCCGTCAGGCTGGACGTGTCCCGCTGTGCACACTCTGGCTGTTCCCGGGCTGGTAGGCGAGCGGCATCTGGTAATCGTCACCCGCGATGGCTGATTTCTGCCTCGCCCTTTGCAAAAGGGGGATTGAGGGGATTTGCTTTTGGCGCCAAGCGCAAATCCCCCGTAGCCCCCTTTTTCAAAGGGGGCAAAGCGTCGGCTCCCGCTCTTTATAGACCTGGGTCGCCCGAAATTACGATCACGGACGTCTATTCCCCAAAGTTCCACGCTTCATCCCGCATAATCCCCGACCCACCAAGGTTCCACGAGGCGCCCCACGCATGGCCCGCATCATCGCCATCGCCAACCAGAAAGGCGGAGTCGGCAAGACCACCACTGCGGTCAACCTGGCCGCGGCGCTGGCGCGCGCGCCCAAGCGCGTGCTGCTGGTCGACCTGGACTCGCAGGGCAACGCCACCATGGGCAGCGGTATCGACAAGCGCGAGCTGGAAGCCTCCAGCTACGACGTGCTGTTGCAGGAAGCCGAAGCGCGCAGCGTGATCGTGAAGACGCCGGAAGACTTCGACCTGATGCCCGGCAACATCGACCTGACCGCCGCCGAGATCCAACTGATGGAGATCGAAGGCCGCGAGCAGCGCCTGAAAGTCGCGCTGGATCCGTTGCGCGAGGACTACGATTTCATCCTGATCGATTGCCCCCCGGCGCTGTCGCTGCTCACCCTCAACGCGCTCACCGCGGCCGACTCGGTGCTGGTGCCGATGCAGTGCGAGTACTACGCGCTGGAAGGCCTCAGCGCATTGATCGATACCATCGAAGCGTTGAAGGCGCGGCTGAATCCGCGCCTGGAAATCGAAGGCGTGCTGCGCACCATGTTCGACGTGCGCAACAACCTGGCCAATGCCGTGTCCGGCGAACTCACCACCCACTTCGGCGACAAGGTGTTCCGCACCATCGTGCCGCGCAACGTGCGCGTGGCCGAGGCGCCCAGCCACGGCCAGAGCATCGTCGGCTACGACCGCGCCTCGCGCGGCGGCGTGGCCTACCTGGGCCTGGCCGGCGAGATCCTGCGCCGGCAGGCCGAACGCAACAAACAGCAAGCGAAACATCTGGAGAACGCGTAAATGTCCGCCCCCAAGAAACGCGGCCTGGGCCGCGGCCTGGAAGCACTACTCGGCCCTAAGGCCGCCGCCACCCCGCCACCGGAGGCCCAGCCGGGCGAAACCCTGCGCCAGATCCCGGTCAAGCAGTTGCAGCCGGGCAAGTACCAGCCGCGCATGTCGATGGACCCGGCCAAGCTGAGCGAGCTGGCCGAATCGATCAAGGCCCAGGGCGTGATCCAGCCGATCGTGGTGCGCGAGCTGTCCTCGGGTCCCGCTGGAAAGGTGATGTACGAGATCGTGGCCGGCGAACGCCGCTGGCGCGCCTCGCAGGAAGCCGGCCTGGCCGACGTGCCGGTAGTGGTGCGCGACCTGGACGACCGCACCGTGATCGCCATGGCGCTGATCGAGAACATCCAGCGCGAAGACCTGAACCCGCTGGAAGAAGCGCAATCCCTGCAGCGCCTGATCGGCGAATTCTCCCTGACCCACGCCGAGGCCGCCGAAGCGGTGGGCCGTTCCCGCGCCGCGGTCTCCAACCTGCTGCGCCTGCTGGAACTGCCGCCGGCCATCCGCGCCCTGCTGGAAGCCCGCCGCCTGGAAATGGGCCATGCCCGCGCCCTGTTGACCCTTTCCCCGGACCTGGCCAGCAAGCTGGCCTCCGAGGCAGCCGAACAAGGCTGGTCGGTCCGCGAGGTCGAGCACCGGGCCCAGCAGTTCGCCGCCGGCAAGGTGCCGGTGGCCAACGGCAAGAAGGCCAAGCCCGGCAAGGCCACGCCCCAGGCCGATATCGCCTCGCTGGAAACCGAGCTGTCCGAGTCCCTGGGCACCAAGGTCAACATCGCCCACGGCCGGGGCGGCAAGGGCAAGCTGGTCATCCATTACACCGACCTGGACACCCTGGACGGGGTTCTGGAACGCCTGCGCGGTTCTGCTCCGGTCTGAATCCTGGCCCCCGACGGCCCCGGACCGTCGTGTCCAGCGCCTTAAGTGCTTGCCCGCAAAGGGAAAGCCGGGCAGAATACGCGGCTCGCTTCGTCCGGTCGGCCCTTGTGCCTATGACCGGGCGGGTCCGGAAGCACGATTCCGACCCGCCGCCGGTAGCGCCAAACCATTGCCCGTTTCGTGTGCCGCTGCTGCGGCGGGGCCGCCGTTTCCCTGGCTAAGGGCGACACAAAAATCTATCGAGGTGCGTAATGTCCCGCGTATGCCAAGTGTCCGGCAAGCGTGTGATGACGGGTAACAACGTCAGCCACGCCAACAACAAAACCCGTCGTCGCTTCCTGCCCAACCTGCACGAGCGCCGCTTCTGGGTCGCCAGCGAAAACCGCTGGGTCAAGCTGAAGGTTTCCGCGCATTCGCTGCGCACCATCGACAAGAACGGCATCGACTCCGTTCTGGCTGAGCTGCGCGCGCGCGGCGAAAAGGTCTGAGGAGATAAGACATGGCAGGCAAACGCGACAAGATCCGTCTGATTTCCTCGGCTGGCACCGGCCACTTCTACACGACGGACAAGAACAAGAAGAACACCCCGGGCAAGATGGAAATGAGCAAGTACGACCCGGTCGTGCGCAAGCACGTGGTCTACAAGGAAGGCAAGATCAAGTGACCTAGCGGCGCGTTCGCGCAGCGAACGCCTTTGCCGCCAGGTCATCCCCGCGAAAGCGGGGATCCAGCGCCTCACCGACGAACCCGCCGAAAGGCGGGTTTGTTGTTTGTGGAGTTCGGTTTCTCCATAGCCCCCCCAAACACCCTGACGTCATCCCAGCGAAAGCTGGGATCCATCTTGATCTTGCCTTGCCTTTCGGCTGCTTGAAGATCAAGAGCAAAATGGATCCCAGCTTTCGCTGGGATGACGAGCTCCGGGTGGGCCTTCTCCGCCTTGAGGGCTAGCGCTACCGCTACGGCTTCGGCTACGCACCACGCAAGCGCCGCTTTGTCCTTTGCCGCCCCACCCCGCAGAATCGGGCCCATGAACTCGTTCCTCCACCAATTCGCCGAATGGGCCACGCCCTTTTCCGCCGGCGTATGGCTGCTGGCGCTGGACTGGGTGATACGTCTGGCGGCGCTGTTGTGGATTCCCACCCGCACCACGCCGGCGGCGGCGCGCAGCTGGTTGCTGCTGGTGGGTTTCCTGCCGCTGGTGGGACTGCCGCTGTATCTGCTGTTCGGCCATCCCTGGTTGTCGCGCGAACGCGTACGGCGGCAGACCTTGGCTTCGAGCGTGATCCGCGAGGAGCAGGCGCCGCATGGCGCGCTTCGCTGGTCGCCCGAGAGCGGCGCGGCCAGCGAGATGGTGCCGCTGGTCGAACGGTTGGGCGACTTCATGCCCACCCACGGCAACGCGATCGATCTGCTCGACGACTATGCCGCTTCGTTGAAGGCGCTGCTGACCGACATCGACGGCGCCAGCGAACGCGTGCACCTGCTGTACTACCTGTTGTTCGACGACGCCGTAGGCGAAGCCGTCTGCCAGTCGCTGGAACGCGCCGCCGCGCGCGGCGTGCAATGCCGGTTGCTATTGGATGCGGTCGGCGCCAAGCGCGGACTGCGGCAGTACGCACGGCGTCTGCGCAAGGCCGGAGTCGACGTACGGGTGATGCTGCCGGGTGGATTGCGCTGGCGCCGCAGCGGGCGCATGGACCTGCGCAACCACCGCAAGGTCGCGGTAATCGACAGCAGCGCCGGCTACGTGGGTTCGCAGAATCTGGCCGCCCCGGATTTCGTGCGCGGCTTTCCCAACCGCGAACTGGTGGCGCGCGTGCAGGGGCCTGTGGTGGCGCACCTGGAAGGCGTGTTCGCCAGCGACTGGTACATAGAAACCGGGCAGCGCCTGCAACTCAACCCGGTTCCGGCCATCAGCGAAGCGAACGTGGCGATGCAGTTGCTGCCCAGCGGGCCTGCGTACCCGTTCGAGAACGCGCGCGACACGGTCAACGCGTTGATCCACCTGGCCCAACGCAAGATCGTGCTGACCACGCCGTACTTCGTCCCCGACGATGCGACCTTGAGCGCGCTGCGCATCGCCGCGTTGTCGGGCGTGGAAGTGCAGCTCATTCTGTCGGCCAGCAACAACCAGCGGCTGACCGCGTGGGCGCAGGATTCCTACTACGACGAACTGCTGGCCAGCGGGGTGAAGATCGCGCTTTATCGTCCGCATTTCCTGCACGCCAAGCATCTGAGCGTGGATGAGGACATCGCCCTGGTGGGATCGATCAACCTGGACATACGTTCTTTCGCGTTGAATGCGGAGATAGGCTTGCTCTGCTACGACCGTGGCGTGGTCGCGCGCATGCGCCAGGTGGAAGCGGCGTATCTGGCCGACGCCGAAATCATCGACCACGATGCCTGGCGCAAACGTCCGGCCTGGAAGCGCAGCCGCGAAGGCATCGCGCGGCTGGCCGATTCGTTGATGTAGGCGGCTCACAATAGCAGCGCCGTCGGCGGCCGCTGCGGGCGTTCCCTTACAATAGCGCCGATGACTAGCCCACTTCCTTCCGGCGATTTCGACCTCGCCATCATCGGCGGCGGCGCGGGGGGCGTGCTTACTGCCATCCACGCGCTGCGTCTGGCCCCAGCCGGCACGCGTATCGCACTGATCGAACCTGCGGCACGATTGGCGCAAGGCGTGGCCTACGCCACCACCCATGCCGAACATCTGCTCAACGTGCCGGCACGGCGGATGAGCGCGTTCGACGACCAGCCGGACGATTTCGTCGATTTCCTGGTTTCTCGCGCAGGCGAGGAGGCGCGCGCGGACATCGCGGTGTCGTACGCCCAGCGCCGGCACTACGGCGAGTATCTGCGTGATCGCCTGCAAGGTGCGCGCGAAAACGCAAAGGCCCACTTCAAAGTGGTGCAGGGCCGGGTGACAGGGCTGGAGCGGGCCAACGGCGGCGTGCAGCTTGAGCTGGAATCGGGTGCTTCGATCCGCGCGCATGGCGTGGCCATGGCGATCGGCAACAATCCCAAACCCCTCCCCGCACGCGGCGCTTCCGGCTTGCCGCCGCAGGCGGTGCTCGAGGCGTGGGACTTCGACGCGATCAAGCGAATTCCCGCAGAGGCGGAAATCTGCATCGCCGGCTCGGGCCTGAGCATGGTCGATACCGCGCTCAGCCTTGCCGCCAACGGCCACCGCGGCCGTATCCATGTGTTGTCGCGGCATGCCTTGCTGCCGCTGCCGCACACCAGGCATGCGGTAGCCGATTTCGATGCCGCTGCCCTGTTGAATCTGCCGTTGCGTCAGCGCATGCGCCTGTTGCGCGCGGCCGCCCGCCAGGCCGATGCGCAGGGTCTGCCGTGGCAGGCGGTGCTGGAAAGCGCGCGTCCGTTGGTGCAGAGGCTGTGGCTGACGCTGTCGCACGAGGACCAGCGCCGTTTCCTTCGCCATGTGGTGCGCTACTGGGACGTGCACCGCCATCGCATCGCCTCGCAGGTGCATGCGCAGCTGGAGGCGTTGCAGGCCAGCGGCCAGTTGCGCCTGCATCGCGGCCGCCTGCAGACCGTGGCGCGCGAAGGAAACCGGATCCGCCTGACCCTGATGATGCGCGACCGCCGCCTGCAGGAGCTGGACGTGGACCGCATCGTCAACGCCACCGGGGTGGAGATGCGCGCCCAGCTGATGCGCAACCCGCTGCTTTCCGATCTCCTGGGCAAAGGCAATGCCCGCCCGGGACCGCACGGCATCGGCATCGACACCGACCTGGACGGCAAAGTGGTCGATGGCGATGGCCGAGCGCTGGACGAGTTGGTTGCAGTCGGCAGCCTGCGCATCGGTCGCCTGTGGGAGAGCATCGCCGTGCCGGAGCTGCGTGGGCAGGCCGAGAGCGCCGCTCGACAGCTGCTCGGTTGTTGCGGCGCGTAGGGCACGTAGAGGCGCGTAGGAGCGACGTGAGTCGCGATAGCCTCTTGCCTGGAATGACGTTTCGCGACTGACGTCGCTCCTACGCGCTCCGGCGGCGCTGGTAGGCGCCGGATTCACGGAACCGGGTATAGCCGTAAACTCCGGTATCGCGGAGTCGGGAGGGACGGCGCCCTTGGTTTCCAGCTGGGTCCTGCTACTGGTATCTATCGGCTATGCCGCGCTGCTGTTCGGGGTGGCGTGGTGGGGCGACCGTCGTCCGATGTATCCCGACCGCCCGTGGCTGCGGCCGGTGGTCTACAGCCTGGCCTTGGCCGTGTACTGCTCTTCCTGGACCTTCTACGGCGCGGTCGGCAGCGCGGTGCGCAACGGCATCGGTTACCTGCCCATCTACCTGGGGCCGTTGCTGTTGCTGCTGTTCGGCTGGCGCATCATCGAACGGCTGGCGCTGATCGCACGCAGCCAGAACACGGTGTCCATCGCCGACTTCATTTCCTCCCGCTACGGGCGCTCGCGCCGGCTGGCCGCGTTGGTGACGGTAATCGCGCTGATCGGCGTGGTTCCCTACCTGGCGCTGCAATACAAGGCGGTGGCGCTGAGCCTGGGCGTGCTGACCGGGCACGGCGCCGACGAAACCGGATTCTTCACCGATCCGGCGCTGTACGTGGCCTTGCTGATGGCGCTGTTCGCCGCGCTGTTCGGCACCCGCCAGGTCGACGCCACCGAACACCATCACGGCATGATGCTGGCCATCGCGCTGGAATCGGTGGTGAAACTGGTGGCGATCATCATCGTGGGCGTGTTCGCCTACGTGTGGCTGGGCGGACGCGCGCTGCATGTGGAACAGTCCGCGCGCGCGCTGTTCGAGAACGCGCCGCCGGTGGGGTTCTTCACCCAGACCCTGCTCGGCTTCCTGGCCATCGTCTGCCTGCCGCGCCAGTTCCATGTGGCGGTGGTCGAATGCAGCGACGTCGGCGACATCCGCAAGGCGCGCTGGCTGTTCGGCATCTATCTGGTGCTGATCTCGGTGATGGTGGTGCCGATCGCCGCCGCGGGCGTGGCCATGTTTGGCGGCGCCGGCGGCATCGCCAGCGACACCTTCGTGCTGGCCTTGCCGTTGACCGCGGGCAACAACGCCTTGGCGCTGGTGGCCTACATCGGCGGTTTCTCGGCGGCCACCGGCATGGTGATCGTGGCCAGCATCGCGCTGGCGACCATGGTCAGCAACGATCTGGTGATGCCGGTGCTGTTGCGGCGCGGCTGGGCCGAACGCCATGCCGAAGCCGACGTGGCCTCGCGCGTGTTGTGGATACGCCGCTTGGCGATCCTGATGTTGGCGTTGTGCGCTTACGCCTACTACCGCACCAGCAGCAACGACAACTCGCTGGCTTCCTACGGTTTGATCGCCTTCGCCGCAGTTGCGCAATTCGCGCCCGGCCTGATCGGCGGGCTGTACTGGCGCGGGGCCAGCAGGCGCGGCGTGGAAATCGGCATGCTGGTCGGTTTCGGCACGTGGATCTACACGCTGCTGCTGCCCACCTTGTCGGCCTCGGGCTGGCTGGGGCCGGAGTGGTTGCAGACCGGACCCTACGGCATCCCCTGGCTGCGACCGCAGCAGTTGTTCAACCTGACCGGTTGGGACCCGCTGACCCACGGCACGTTCTGGTCGCTGCTGCTCAACACCGCGGTGATGATGCTGGTGTCGGCGCGCTGGCGGCCCAGCGTGGACGAGCGCCTGCGCATCGCCCCGTTCCTGGACCCCTATGCGCAACGGCAGGCGCTGGTGGCCAGCGAATGGCCGGGCAATGTGCGCGTATCGGATCTGCTGTCGCTGGCCGAGCGCATCGTCGGCGAGCGCCACGCGCGCCGCGCTTTCGCCGAACAGGCCACTGTGCTGCAGCGCGAGCTGCAGCCGGCGGCCGCCGCCGACCGCGCCTGGGTGCAGTTCACCGAGCGCCTGCTGGCGGCGGCCATCGGCGCGGCCTCGGCGCGGCTGGTGCTGACCAGCGTGCTGCGCGGCTCGGGCATGGAACTGGGCGAAGTGGTGGCGGTGCTGGACGAAGCGGGACAGGAACTGCGCTTCAATCGCGAGATCCTTTCGACCACGTTGGAGAACATCAGCTCCGGCGTCAGCGTGGTGGATCCGGACATGCGCCTGGTGGCCTGGAACCGCCGCTATCAACTGATGTTCGGTTATCCGCAGGGCATGCTCTACGTGGGCCGGCCGGTGGCGGATTTAATCCGTTACAACGCCGAACGCGGCGAGCTGGGCGTGGGCGAACTGGAAGAGCAGATCGCCAAGCGCATCAGCTACATGCGGGTGGGTTCGCCGCACATCTTCGAACGCGTGCGCAGCGACGGCAGCGTGATCGAAATGCGCGGGCAGGCGCTGCCGGGCGGCGGCTACGTCACCAGCTACAACGACATCACCGATTTCAAGCGCGCCGAGAACGCGCTGTTGGAAGCCAACGAGAACCTGGAACAACGCGTCGCCGACCGCGGCCGCGAAGCGGAGGCCGCGCAACAATCCAAGACGCGTTTCCTGGCCGCGATCAGCCATGACGTACTGCAGCCGTTGAACGCGGCGCGACTGTTCACCTCGGCACTGCGCGACAGCGACGAGCCTGGCGAACAGCGGCATCTGGCCGAACGCGTCGACGCCTCGCTGCGCGCAGCCGAGGAACTGCTGGACGGCCTGCTGGACGTTTCGCGCCTGGATGCCGGCGGCATGCACACCGAGATCGGTGATTTCGACGCCGGCGCGCTGCTGCGCGAACTCGCCTCGCAGTACGTGCCGGTCGCCGCCGGCCGCGGCCTCGACCTGCGCGTGCATGCTTCCGCGCAACCAGTGCGCAGCGACCGCCGGCTGCTGCGCCGCGTGCTGCAGAACTTCATCGCCAACGCGCTGCGCTACACCCGCAGCGGCCGTATCGTGCTGGGCATGCGCGTGCGCGGGGAAAATCTGGAATTGCAGGTGTGGGACACCGGCCCCGGCATTCCCGAACACCACATGCGGCAGATCTTCGACGAGTTCCATCGCTATCCGCAGCCTTTCGACTGGGGCGAACAGGGCCTGGGGCTGGGCCTGTCCATCTGCCAGCGCATCTCGCGGCTGCTCGGCCACGATCTGGATGCGCGCAGCCGGGTCGATCACGGCAGCATGTTCTCGATAACGGTGCCGCGCGCCGCATCGGCGCCCGACTTCATGGGCGAGCCCTCGGCCGTGCCGCGCGCGGCGGACTCGCTGGCCGGGTTGCGCGTGCTGTGCCTGGACAACGACCAGGAAATCCTGGACGGCATGCGCGCGCTGCTGGGCCGCTGGCAAGTGGAGGTGATCACCGCGGCCACCGTGGACGAAGCGCTGCAGAAGATCGGACAGGCGCCGACGGTGATGCTGGTCGACTACCACCTGCACGACCGCATGGACGGACTGGAAGCATTGGATGCCCTGCGCGCCGCCAGCGCGGCGCCGATCACCGGCGCCCTGCTGACTGCCGATGGCCGCGACGAGCTCAAGCAGCGCGCGCGCGAACGCGGTTACCGCTTGCTGACCAAGCCGGTGAAGCCGGCGTCGTTGCGGGCGTTCCTGGCCGCGCACCACCAGCCCTTGGCGGTATGAGCCTGCCGATCAGGCGACGCGCGGCGGAGCGATGTAAGCCGGACGTTGCGGCAGCGGCGCCACTTCGATGCAATCGCGGCCTTTGCGCTTGGCTTCGTACAGCGCGCGGTCGGCGACGCTGATCCAGTCGGTCACGTCGGCGATGGAATGGTTGATCTCGGACAGGCCGATGCTGACCGTACAGCGCAGGTCGATACCGGGAAACACGTAGGCGGCCACCTGCCGGCGCAGGCGTTCTGCGGCCACGATGGCTTCCTCCCAATGGGTTTCGGGCATGACGATGCCGAATTCGTCGCCGCCGTAGCGCCCGCCGGTGTCCATGTCGCGCAGGCAGGCTTTCATCAACCGCGCGAACTCTTCGATCACCGCATCGCCCACCGTGTGGCCGTAGCCGTCGTTGATCTGCTTGAAGTGATCGATATCGATCAGGATCAGCACCGCCGGCCGGCCCGCGCGCATGAAACGGTTGTATTCCACGGTGGCCGCGTACTGCCACTGCTGCCGGTTCATCAGGCCGGTGGCGGCGTCGAAGCGCGAGGTCTTCTCGAACATGCGCTTCTGCCGCAGCGTCTGCTGCGCCAGCAGGCGGCTGGCGGCGCCGATGGCCAGCGGATACACGATCAGCAACGGCAGGCAGGCCAGCATGGTGTGGTAGCTGGTGTAGGGCTCGAAACGGAAGCCCATGCAGGCGCTGGTCACCAAGCAGGTCAGCGCCATCAACGCCAGATTCTTGGCGCCGAAACGACGGCCGCCGACGATCACCTTGTCCATGGTCAGCATCACCGCCAGCAGCACGCTGGGCAGGGTGTCGAAGGCCATCACCGCAATCCAGAAGCCGCCGAAGGCCGCGTCGGTCAACAGGTTGCGGTACTCGGCCTTGATCGGGTCGCGGCTGCGCAGGACGTGCGCGTAGGCCAGGTGCGGCCAGAGCAGTCCATCGAACATCAGCAACGCCCACAGCCACGGCGCGGCGCCATGCTCGCGCATCACCGCCGCCACGCACAGCACGCCGATCGCCAGCCCGATCACGCGCATCGGGTACAGGCGCCTGCCGAAATTGATGCGGCGGGTTTCGCCGCGGTCGCTATCCATCCGCCCCATCCGGAAAGCCGGCACGCACCAAGCGGGCCCCACCGCACCATCGTAGCGCGGCCATGCCCGCGACCCGGGAATGGTATGTGATGGGCGTTACATTTCCACGCCCGGCGCAGGCATTCAATCCTCCGTAAGGGGCGTCAGTCCTGCTCTTCCGGCGGCAACACCATCGCCTCCGGATCGACCGACAAACGTCCTGCCATCAATACTGCCTGGGTGCGATTGGTCACTCCCAGCTTGCGCAGGATGGCGGTGACGTGGGCCTTGATGGTGGCCTCGGACACGCCCAGGTCGTAGGCGATCTGTTTGTTCAAACGGCCCGCGCCCAGCATCTGCAGCACGCGAAACTGCTGCGGGGTGAGGTCGCGCAGGCGCTGCGCCACTTCGTATTCGTCGCGGCCGATGCCGGGTGCGGCCAGCGCTTCGGGCGGCGCCCAGCGTTCGCCGTCCAGCACCAGGCCGATCGCTTCGCCGATGGTTTCGGAGGCGGCCGATTTGGGAATGAAACCCAGCGCGCCGTGGTCCAGCGCGCGCCGCATCACGCTGGGCTCTTCGCGCGCGGACACCACCACCACCGGCAGCTGCGGATGCAACACGCGCAAATGCACCAAGGCGTTGAAGCCCTGCGCGCCGGGCATGTTGAGGTCCATCAGCAACAGGTCCGCATCCGGATGCGCATCGACCAGCGCGTACAAGGCATCTACGCTGTCGGCTTCGTGCAGCTTCACCCCCGGCATCACCCGCTGCACCGCGCCGCGCAGGGCTTCGCGGAACAGGGGGTGGTCGTCGGCGATGAGCAGGGTAGTCATAGAGCCAGGAGTGAGCGTAGAGGAGTTAGGAGTGAGGAACGAGTGGATAGGAACGAGGAACGAGTGGGGCAACCGGACGGCCGGAATTGACCGCTTATGCTCTTACTCATTTCTCGTTCCTCTCCACTCGTTCTTCGCTCCACCGCCTCACCGCACTTTCCTTTCCGCCACCAGCGATTCCACCACCGATGGATCGGCCAGGGTGGAGGTGTCGCCCAGTTGGTCGGGCGCGTTCTCGGCGATCTTGCGCAGGATGCGGCGCATGATCTTGCCCGAACGCGTTTTCGGCAGGCCCGGCGCCCATTGCAGATGGTCTGGCGAGGCGATGGGGCCGATTTCCTTGCGCACCCAGGCCACCAGCTCCTTCTGCAACTCGTCGGTCTGCGCTTCGCCCGCGATCAAGGTGACATAGGCGTAGATGCCCTGGCCCTTGATGTCGTGCGGGAAACCGACCACGGCCGCTTCGGCCACCTTGGGATGCGAAACCAGCGCGCTCTCCACTTCTGCGGTTCCGATGCGGTGGCCACTGACGTTGATCACGTCGTCGACACGGCCGGTGATCCAGTAATAGCCGTCGGCATCGCGGCGGCAGCCGTCGCCGGTGAAGTAAGTGCCCGGATAAGTGCGGAAATAGGTGTCGATGAAACGCGGATGGTCGCCGTAGACGCTGCGCATCTGGCCGGGCCAGGAATCGAGCAGCACCAGGTTGCCCTCGGCCGCGCCTTCGAGGATTTCGCCATTGGCGTCCACCAGCGCAGGCCGCACGCCGAAGAACGGCAGCGTGGCCGAACCGGGTTTCAGATCGATGGCGCCGGCGAGCGGGGTGATGAGAATGCCGCCGGTTTCGGTCTGCCACCAGGTATCGACGATGGGGCAGCGCGAATCGCCCACCACTTCGTAGTACCAGCGCCAGGCTTCGGGATTGATCGGCTCGCCTACGCTGCCGAGCAGGCGCAGCGAGCTGCGCGAAGTCTTTTTCACCGGCGCTTCGCCCTCGCGCATCAGCGCGCGGATGGCGGTGGGCGCGGTGTAGAAAATAGTGACCTGGTGCTTGTCGATCACTTCCCAGAAGCGCGAGACGTTCGGATAGTTGGGCACGCCCTCGAACATCACCGCGGTGGCGCCGTTGGCCAACGGACCGTAGACGATGTAGCTGTGTCCGGTGACCCAGCCGACATCGGCGGTGCACCAGTAGATGTCGTCCTCGCGCAGGTCGAACACCGCTTCATGGGTGTAGCTTGCGTACAGCAGATAACCGCCGGTGGTATGCAGCACGCCCTTGGGCTTGCCGGTGGAGCCGGAGGTGTAGAGGATGAACAACGGATCTTCCGCGTTCATGCGCTCGGGCTCGCACTCGGCCGGCTGGCCTTCGACCACCGCATCGAACCAGCGGTCGCGCGGCATCTGCATGTCCACCGCGCCGCCGGTGTGGCGCACCACCAGCACGGTTTCCACGGTATTGGTGCCGGGCAGTTTCAAGGCGGCGTCCACATTCGCTTTCAGCGGCACTTTCTTGCCGCCGCGCAGGCCTTCGTCGGCGGTGATGATGAGCTTGCTGGCGCAGTCGGCCACGCGGTCGGCGATGGAATTGGGGGCGAAGCCGCCGAACACCACCGAGTGGATGGCGCCGATACGGGCGCAGGCCAGCATCGCCACGGCGGCGTCGGGAATCATCGGCAGGTAGATGGTGACCCGGTCGCCCTTCTGCACGCCCAGGTTGCGCAACGCGTTGCCCAGCCGGCACACGCGCTCGTACAGCTCGCGGTAGGTCACGTTGTAGGAAGGGGCGTCGGGGCTGTCGGGTTCGAACAGCAGCGCGGTCTTGTCGCCGCGCGCGGCCAGCTGCCGATCCAGGCAGTTGACGCTGGCGTTGAGCTCGCCGTCGGCGAACCAGCGGATATGGAAATCGTCGAGGTTGTAACTGACGTCCTTGATCCGGGTCGGCGGCTTGAACCAGTCCAGCCGGGTCGCGGCCTGTCCCCAGAACTTTTCCGGATCGTCCAGGGATTGGCGATAGTCGCGCTCATAGGCGGTGCGATCGATGCGCGCCTTGGCGGCGAATTCCGGATTGACGGGGTACAGGTCGGTCATGGGCCTCTCCTTGCAGACCAGTGCTGCAAGCGCTCGTTGATGTTGGAGTCGATGGTAAAGGAAGCGACGCGCGGCAGTTTGACGTATTCGCCGATGTCGCGTTGCAGCAAGGCCGTTAGACCATCGTCGTAGGCGTGCGCTAAAGCCACGTTCAGAGATCGCCTTTCGACTAATGGCGAATAGGCGCGGCCGACCGCGGCGCGCAGTCTGCGGCGCAACCGTGCGCTCTGCGCGGCCTATCACGCATTATCGGGAGAGGGATAATGAGCAAACGCATCGCATCGATGTCGCGCCGTCCGTTGGCTGCGGCACTGTTCGTCGCGCTGATCGCGCCGGGCATGGCCTTCGCTCAGTCGGCGAAGGAAAAACAACTGGAAGCGCGCGTCGCGCAGTTGGAGCAGCAGGTTCAGGCCTTGCTCTCGGCGCAGCAACAGCAACAGACCGCCCTCGTGCAACAGCAGTCGGCCATCGCCCAGACCCAGACCCAGATCACCGAGGTCAAGACCGCGCAAGCGGCGCCGGGCGACGGCAAGCCGCGCATCCAGACCGGGCCGATCCTGCCGGGCGCCAACCCGGGCACGTCGTTCACCTACGGCGGCTTCATCAAGATGGACGGCATGTACACCGACACCAGCGATGGCCGCATCGCCGATGGCTCCTCGGGTCGCCTGTTCTACTTGCCCAGCTCGATCCCGGTGGGTGGCCCCACCGCCGACGGCGGCGATCCGTACACCGACTACCACGCGCAGTTCTCGCGCTTCTGGTTCAGCGCCGATCACACCACCGACAAGGGCGACAAGATCAAGGCGTATATCGAGGCGGACATGTTCGGCGGCGGCAGCAATGCGCTGGCCGGCAACGAGACTGCCACCAACACCTATGCCGTTTCGCTGCGCCAGGCGTATGTCAGCTGGAACGGCTGGCTGGCCGGCCAGACCTGGTCCAACTTCCAGGACGTGGCGGCATTGCCGGACGCGGTGGATTTCGTCGGCACCACCGACGGCACCATCTTCGTGCGCCAGGCGCAGTTGAGATACACCAAGGGGCCATGGTCGTTCTCGGCGGAGAACCCGCAAACCACCATCACCCCGTACCTCAACAACGGCGCGCGCTTCAACAGCGGGGACAACGTGGCCCCGGACATCACCGCGCGCTGGATCACCAAGGGCGACTGGGGCCACTTCACCGTCGCCGGCCTGGTGCGGCAGTTCAAGCTGCTCGACGAGACCGAAACCGGCGGCGCGGTCAGCGTGTCGGGCAAGTTCAACCTGGGCAAGAGCGACGACATCCGCTACGCGGTCAACGCCGGCAGCGGCATCGGCCGTTACCTGGCCTTCGGACTGGGCAGCGATGTGGTGGTGGACGCCAACGGCGAACTCAACGCGCTGGACGGTTACGGCGGCTTCGTCGCCTGGCGCCACGTGTTCTCGCCCAAGTTGCGCAGCAACCTGATGTATTCGGCGGCGATGTTCGACAACGACAAGGCCATCACCGGCTTCGGCGTGACCGAGCGCGCGCAGTCCTACCACGCCAACCTGATCTATTCGCCGTTCCCGAAACTGGATATCGGCGCCGAACTGATCTTCGGCCAACGTGCGCTTGAGGACGATCGCGAAGGCGATCTGAAGCGCATCCACACCCACGTCAAGTACAGCTTCTAACGGCTGCATCCCAACAGGAACCTCGATATGTCAACGACTGCAAATGGCACCTTGCCCTCGGGCAAACCGCTGACCGCGGGCCACAAGAAGGTCATCTTCGCCTCGAGCCTGGGCACGGTGTTCGAGTGGTACGACTTCTATCTGTACGGATCGCTTGCGGCGATCATCGCCAAGCAGTTCTTCTCGGCGTTGAATCCGGCCAGCGCCTTCATCTTCGCGTTGCTCGCTTTCGCCGCCGGTTTTGCGGTGCGTCCGTTCGGCGCGTTGGTGTTCGGCCGCATCGGCGACATGATCGGGCGCAAGTACACGTTCCTGGTCACCATCGTGATCATGGGCCTTTCCACGTTCCTGGTGGGCATATTGCCCAGTTACGCCAGCATCGGCGTGGCCGCGCCGGTGATACTGATCGCCCTGCGCATGCTGCAAGGCCTGGCTTTGGGTGGTGAGTACGGCGGCGCTGCGACCTACGTCGCCGAACACGCCCCCAACGGCAAGCGCGGCCTGTACACGAGCTTCATCCAGACCACCGCGACACTGGGCCTGTTCCTGTCGCTGCTGGTGATCCTGGGTTGCCGTTTCGCCTTGGGTAACGAGGCGTTCGAGGCCTGGGGCTGGCGCATTCCGTTCCTGCTGTCGGTGGTGTTGCTGGGCATCTCGGTGTGGATCCGCTTGCAGTTGAGCGAGTCGCCGCTGTTCCAGGAAATGAAGGACAACGGCAAGCTGTCCAAGGCGCCGCTGACCGAGAGCTTCTTCTCCAAGAACGGCAAGATCGTGCTGCTGGCGCTGTTGGGCGCCACCGCCGGCCAGGCCGTGGTCTGGTACGCCGGCCAGTTCTACTCGCTGTTCTTCCTCACCCAGACGCTGAAGATAGACGGCACCACCGCCAACCTGCTGATCGCCGGTGGATTGATCCTGGGCACGCCGTTCTTCATCTTCTTCGGCTGGCTGTCGGACCGGATCGGGCGCAAGCCCATCATCATGGGCGGCTGCCTGATTGCCGCGTTGACCTTCTTCCCGATCTTCAAGGCGCTGACCCACTACGGCAACCCGGCCATGGAAGAAGCTGTGGCCACCAGTCCGGTGGTGGTGGTGGCCGATCCTGCGACCTGCAGCTTCCAGTTCGATCCGGTGGGCAAGAAAGTGTTCACCAGCAGCTGCGATATCGCCAAGGCCGCGCTGGCCAAGGCCGGTGTCAGCTACTCCAACCAGGACGCACCCGCAGGCACCGTGGCGCACATCAACGTGGGCAACGCGCGCGTGGAGGCCTTCGAAGGTGCGGGCGTGGATGCGGCCGCTTTCAAGGGCAAGACCGAGGAATTCGGTAAAGCGCTGAAGGCCGACCTGACCGCTGCCGGTTATCCGGAGAAGGCCGACCCGGCCCGTATCAACAAGCCGATGGTGCTGGTGCTGCTGACCTTGCTGGTGATCTACGTGACCATGGTCTATGGCCCGATCGCTGCGTGGCTGGTGGAACTGTTCCCCACCCAGATCCGCTACACCTCGATGTCGCTGCCTTATCACATCGGCAACGGCTGGTTCGGCGGTTTCCTGCCGACCATCGCCTTCGCCATGGTGGTGGCCAGCGGCAACATCTACCAGGGCCTGTGGTATCCGATCGTGATCGCGGCCATGACCCTGGTGATCGGCACGCTGTTCCTGCCGGAAACCAAGGACGTGGACATCACCAAGTAAGCCGTTACCCCGCGTCGCCGGAGCCGTCATGGGCCGGAGTTTCGCCAAGCGCCGACCTGCAAGGGTCGGCGCTTTTTTTGTTGGAAGCTCGCAGCAAAGATTGAAGCAGCGCCCCTCTCCCGCTAGCGGGAGAGGGCGCCGAAGGCGGATGAGGGAAAGCCGGAGCCGAAGAAATTCAGGAGCCAACTTGTCGGTAGAAGCGGGGTTGCAAGGATGCGTGAACTGAAAGCGGCCCTCATCCGGCGCTACGCGCCACCCCGTATCAAGTACGGGGCAGGCTCTTCTCCCGTAAATGGGAGAAGGGCGCAGGAAACTCAATAAACCGCAAACTCCGCCCGACAGCCTTTGTCCACCCACACCCGCCCGCCATCCACGCCCCACGACTGGCCGTAGGAACAGGAGTTGCGGCTGAGCTGCCGATACACCTCGACTTGCCCGCGCACCCGTCCGTTGTTGCAGTAGGTGAAGCGGTTGTTCACCGATTCGCATTCGAAGGTGTTGCGCGGACCGCCCCAGTTGTTGTCGTAATCGTTGTCGTTGCGATCGCGATCGCGCTTGTTCTTGTTGGCCAGGATCGCCGCGCCCACCAGTCCCACCACCACCGCGGCGGCGACCGCGTTGTTCTTGTTGTCGGACGAGGACCCGCTGCTGCCCACCTTGAACTGCGCGCGGCAACCGTTGTTGACCCAGATGCGGTTGCGGTCGTAGCCCCAGGTATCGTTTTCCCAGCAGCCTTGCGAACTCAGTTGCCGCGACAGGGTGACGCCGCCGCGGGTGTCGGCCGCACAGGATTGGTAGCTGCCATTGCGCGATTCGCAAGTGACTGTCTCGGCTTTCACCGACGGCAGGAACAACGCGCTGGCCAGCGCAACGGAGAGGACGGCGAACGGTACGCTTGCGAACAAGGATGGTGAGGTCTTCATGGCGCAGCCTCCAGTTTGGCCGCGCGCGCCTGGGCGAACGAGGCGAGTTCTTGGTTGTTCAAACGGTTGTCGTTGTCCAGATCGAAGCTGTCGAAAGCCGGCTGCAGCCCGGCGCCGAATTCCTCGGCGCTGACCTTGCCGTCGGCCAGATCGGCGGCGCCGACCGCCAGCCATTCCTTAGGCACTTCCTTTTGCACCAGGAAGCCATCGCCGTCGGCGTCCAGCTTGTGGAAGCGCCGGGTCACGGCGTTGCGGTATTCCTCGAAACTCAGCTGGCCGTCGTTGTCGCGATCCATGCGTTTCAGGATCAGGTCCACCGAAGCCACCGGCGCTTCCTTTTCCTTGGCGGGTGCGGCGACGGACAACATGGGCAGGCACAGCGCCAGCAGCGCTGACGGTACGACGAAAGCTTTCATCGGCAATCCCCAAGACGTGAGCGAGGCGCCAGCATCCGCCCTTGCCTGAACCGAATCAAGCGGGCGCCGCCAGGTCTCCCGGTTACTGGGGCGGGGCAGCGAGCTCCTTGGCGCTCAGATAGCCGTTTTTATCCACGTCCTGCTTGCGGAACGTGGCCGCCAGCCGCTCGCGATGCTGTGAGCGCGTGATCGACTGGCCTTTGCCGCCCGGAAGCTCGTCGGCGCTGAGCACCCCATTGCGGTTGGCGTCGCGCGCATCGAAGGCGTAGCTCATCCAGTCCAGGTATTCGCCCTGGCTGACCCGGCCATCGCCGTCGCTGTCCATGCGTTGCAGATACTCGCTGGTGGCGGTGACCTGGGCGAACGCCATTGCAGGCAACAAAAGTGCAATAACAAGGTAGGAGCGCCCCATGGGCGCGAGCCTTTTCCGCAGATCGCACGCAAGAGCTTGCGCCCATGGGGCGCTCCTACCGGTGGGCGTCTTCATCAATGCGCGGCCAGCGCGTAGCCCTTCAAGCGTGCGGCGTAATCCTGCAGCGCGCGGATGCCGCTGGCTTCGGCTTCGTGGCACCAGGCCTGCAATTGCTTCAGGCGTTCGGCGGCGTCGTGGGTACGCGCTTCCAGCAATGCGGACAGGCGCGCGCGATGTTCGACCAGGGCGCGGATGCGCGGGCGTTGCTCGACCCACTGCTGCAGTTGTTCGCGGGCATCGGGCTGCAGCCAGCGTCCATCGTCGGCCAGGCCCTTGCGCAAGCGGCGCGGCAACAACTTGCGCAATTTCGCCCCGGCTACGCGCGCTTCTTCCTGCAGCGCCGGCTTGAGCACGTTGCGCTGGTACTCGGTCATCGCCAGGAACCGGTGCGCCAGCAGCGCTTTCAAGGTGTCGCCATCGGGAACCGAGATGTTGGGCCGCACATCCAGCGTCGGCGCCACCCGCAGCACTTTGGCCAGGCCTACCGCTTCCATCGCCTTGATCATGGCCCAGCCGATATCCACTTCCCAACGGCGCATGGAAAAACGCGCCGAGCTGGGAAACGCATGATGGTTATTGTGCAGTTCTTCGCCGCCGATCCACACGCCCCACGGGGTGAGGTTGGTGGAGGTGTCGGCCGATTCGAAATTGCGATAACCCCACCAGTGGCCCAGTCCATTGACCACGCCGGCGGCCCAGAACGGAATCCACGCCATCTGGATGGCCCACAACGCCACCCCGGGCAGCCCGAACAGCACCGAATTCACCAGCAACAAAGTAACCGGACCTGCCAGCGGATGAGCGGTATAGAGATGGCGCTCGATCCAGTCTTCTGGCGCGCCCTTGCCGTACTGCTCGATGTCGGCGCGCTGCCAGCGCGCCTCGCGGTACAGCTCGACGCCCCGCCAGAATACGTTGCCGATGCCCTTGAACTGCGGGCTGTGCGGATCCTCCTCGGTCTCCACCTTGGCGTGGTGCTTGCGGTGGATGGCCACCCACTCTTTCGTGATCATCGAGGTGGTCAGCCAGGTCCAGAAACGGAAGAAATGGCTGACCAGCGGATGGAAATCCACCCCGCGATGGGCCTGGCTGCGGTGCAGGTACAAGGTGACCGAGAAGATGGTCAGCTGGGTGAAGACCATCAGCACGGCAAGCATGCCCCACCCGCCGGGCGCGAGCAGGCCGCCGGACAGGAAATCGAACAGGGCTTGGGGCAGTGCGGGCATGACGGGCTTCCTGGGAACCGGCGGGAATGAACGGCGCAATGCATGGCCGGTGCGATAATCATGGGGCCTGCCGGTCCGGTTTTCACCCGTCGCCCGCGTATGGTGTCCGCCTGCCCGCCTTCTCGGATTTCCGCATATTTCTCTCCCCACTCCCCTGGCCGCCGCCGACCTTTCGCCACAGGCGCTGCCCCCGCTGATCGAGCTGGATCGCGCCACCGTGGTGCGCGGCCAGGCCACCGTGCTGGACGCCTTGACCCTGCGCATCGTGGCCGGCCAGCACACTGCGCTGCTGGGGCCCAACGGCTGCGGCAAATCCACCTTCATCAAGTTGATCAACCGCGAGCTGTACCCGCTGGCGCGCGAAGGCCAGGCGCCGGTGAAGGTGATGGGTCAGCAGCGCTGGGTGGTCAACGAACTGCGCACCCGCCTGGGCGTGGTCACCGGCGATCTGACCCGCGACCTGCAGGAAATGCCGCATCTGGATGTGGAAACGGCGGTGCTCACCGGTTTCTTCGCCAGTTTCATGTTGCCTACCGATGCGGAAGTCGGCCCCGCCATGCGCGAACGTGCGCGTGAGGCTCTGCAGCGCGTGGGCGCCGGCGAATTGATCGCGCGGCAAGTGGCGGAAATCTCCACCGGAGAAATGCGCCGCGTGCTGATCGCCCGCGCGCTGGTCCACCAGCCGCAGGCGCTGCTGCTGGACGAGCCCACCGCGGGACTGGACCTGGTGGCGCAGCGCGATTTCCTGCGGCTGCTGAAGGAATTGGCGGGGCAAGGCATCACCCTGGTGCTGGTGACGCACCATATCGAGGAGATCGTCGCCGAGATCGACCGGGTGATCCTGCTGCGCGACGGCGGGGTTTATGCGGATGGGGATCGGGCCAGTACGCTGACTGCCGAGAATCTTTCCGCTGTGTTCGGTGGCCAGTTGCGGGTGCGACGTGAGGGCGACAGATACTTTGCTTCCAGCACGTAACAACAGAACCCTCTTGTCGTCATCCCAGCGAAAGCTGGAGGCGCTCGTCAACAGCCGTATGGCTGGTCATCCATCTTGATCTTGCTTCCCGCGTCTCCATTGTTTGAATTGCAGAGCAAAGATCAAAGTCGAAATGGATCCCAGCTTTCGCTGGGATGACAATACGAAGGTCTGACAGGTCGCGACGAAGGCCTTATCGCACACGACAAACCGAATCCCACCCCCATGCCCGAACTCCCCGAAGTAGAAACTACCCGCCGCGGCCTGGCCCCGCACCTGGAAGGCAAGCGCATCCGCGGCGTGGTGTTGCGCAGGCCGGACCTGCGCTGGCCGATTCCCAGGGAGATAGAAAGCGTCCTGCCCGGCCAGCGTATCGACGCGGTGCGCCGGCGCGCCAAATACCTGCTGCTGGAGACCGACGCCGGCAGCGCCCTGCTGCATCTGGGCATGACCGGCAGCCTGCGGGTGTTGCCGGCCAGTACGCCGGTGACCGCGCACGACCATGTCGACCTGCAACTCAGTTCCGGCCGGGTGATGCGCTTCAACGATCCGCGCCGCTTCGGCAGCTTGCTGTGGCAACCGGCCGGCCACACGCACGAGCTGCTGCAACGGCTGGGACCGGAACCGCTGGCCGACGAGTTCGACGGCGACTATTTGTTCGAACGCAGCCGCGGCCGCAAGGCGCCGGTGAAGACCTTCCTGATGGACCAGGGCGTGGTCGTGGGCGTGGGCAACATCTACGCCGCCGAAAGCCTGTTCCGTGCGGGCATCTCGCCGCTGCGCGCCGCCGGCAAGGTATCGCGCGAGCGCTACGTCGCCCTTGCCGCGGCGGTGAAGGACATCCTGGCCTACGCCATCACCCGTGGCGGCACCACGCTGCGCGATTTCATCAGTCCCGATGGCGCACCGGGTTATTTCGAACAGGAGCTCTCGGCCTACGGACGCGGCGGCCTGCCCTGCCCCAATTGCGGTCGCCCGTTGAAATTCGCCAACATCGGCCAGCGCGCCAGCGTCTGGTGCGGCCATTGCCAGCGCTGAAGCTCCCGGGCCCTTCAGCGCAATTGCGTTCGCGTCAACAGGCCCCGGTCACGCCGGAATGCGCGTTTAAGGCTATATTCCGTCCCTGCATTCTTGGGGAATGACGATGGCGGACTCGGCGGATATCACCATATGGCTGGACTCGGCGCGCAATGGCGACCGGGCCGCGCTGGACCATGTGCTGTCCACGCTCTACCAGGAACTGCACACCATGGCGCGACGCCAGTTGTCCGGTCAGCACGGCTATACGCTGGATGCGACCGCACTGGTGCACGAGTCCTACCTCAAGCTGATCGGCAGCAGCAGCAACGCCAAGTTCGACGACCGTGCGCATTTCTTCGCCTACGCGGCCTCCTCGATGCGCAGCGTGGTGGTGGACTACGCGCGCAACCGGCTGGCACGCAAGCGCGGCGGCGACCTCAAGCGCGTGGCCGAGATTCCCGAAGACGTCGAAGGCCCGCTGCGCCTGGATGAGGACATGCTGGCGCTCAACGACGCGCTGGACAAGCTTTCGGCGGCCGACGAACGCCTGGCCCAGGTGGTGGAAATGCGCTACTTCGCCGGCTTGTCCGAACTGGAGATCGCCGAGCTGCAGCAACGCTCCGAGCGCAGCATCCGCCGCGACTGGCAGAAGGCGCGTCTGTTCCTGCTGGCGGCGATGCAGGACGACTGACCCGGACGACGCGCGCCCATGGACGCCGAGCGTTGGCAACGCCTGTCTCCGCTGCTCGACGTATTGCTCGAGCTCGGCCCCGAGGCGCGCGCCAAACAGTTGCAGATCCTGAAGGCTCAGGACCCCGAACTGGCTGAGGACCTGGAGAAACTGCTGGCGCTGGAAGACGACAGCGACGACTTCATGGCCCAGCCGCTGCTGGACAAGCCGGGCCAGCCGCAGACCGGCACCCTGGTGGGGCCGTACCGGATGGAATCGGTGCTGGGCGAAGGCGGCATGGGCATGGTCTGGCTGGCCTCGCGCGCCGATGGCCTGTACGAACGCAAGGTCGCCCTGAAGCTGTTGCGCCCCGGCCTGGCCGACCCCAACCTGCGGTTGCGCTTCAGCCGCGAGCGCGAAATCCTGGCGCGCCTGGCGCATCCCAACATCGCACGCCTGCTCGATGCCGGCATCGGCAGCGAAGGCCAGCCCTATCTGGCCCTGGAATACGTGCAGGGCATTCCCATCACCGACTACTGCCAGGCGCATGGGCTGTCGGTGGACACGCGGCTGAAACTGTTCCTGCAGGTGTGCGAAGCGGTCAGCCACGCGCACGCCAACCTGATCGTCCACCGCGACCTCAAGCCGTCCAACATCCTGGTCACGCCCACCGGCGAAGTGCGCCTGCTCGATTTCGGCATCGCCAAGCTGCTGGACGACAACGAGCCGGTACCCGTGCATCCGCGCACCGAAGTGCGGTCGTTCACCCTGCACTACGCGGCGCCCGAACAAGTGCGCGGCGAACTTGTCACCACCATGACCGACGTCTATTCGCTGGGCGTGGTCCTGTACGAGCTGCTGGCCAACACCAAGCCCTACCGGTTGCGCCGGCAGACCGACGCCGAATGGGAACAGGCGATCCTGGCGGTGGAACCGCTGAAGCCTTCGCTGGCCGCGCAACGTTCCACCGACGGCGGTCTTGTGCAAGCCAACGCGCGGCGCCAGGCACGCCGGCTCAGCGGCGACCTGGACAACATCGCGCTCAAGGCGTTGGCGAAACTGCCCGAGCACCGCTATGCCTCGGTCGAAGCGCTTTCGCAGGACCTGCAAAGGCACCTGCAGGGCAGGCCCGTACTGGCCCGGCCGCAAAGCGTGAGCTACCGCCTCAACAAATACGTTTCGCGCCATCGCTGGGGCCTGGCCGCCGGCATCGGGATCGCATCGGTGCTGCTGCTGGCCCTGGCGGCCAGCGTCTGGCAAAGCCGCCAGGCCATGCGCGAAACCGCGCGCGCGCAGGCCATGCAGGATTTCGTGATCGGGCTGTTCGACAACGCCGGCGTGGCCCAGCAAGGCAACATCTTCGACGCACGCAAGCTGCTGGTGGCCGGCGAACGCCGCGGCGAACGCGAACTGGCCGACCAGCCGCTGGCGCGCGCCGAGCTGCTGGGCGTCATCGCGCGGCTGCGCATTGGCCTGGGCGACTACCAGGAAGCGCTGGCCCTGATCGAGCGGCAGGACGCGTTGCTGGCGCGGACCAATTCGGCATCGGCAGGGCTGCGCCTGGAAGCGGTGACCCAGCATGGCCGCACCTTGCGCCTGCTCGACCGCAGCAAGGATTGCCTGCAGGTCATGGCGCCGTTCGAATCGCTGGTTTCGCCGCGCGTGCAGCCGGCGCAACAGGCGGACTTCCTTTCCCAGTACGGCCGCTGCAGGCGTCTGATGGGCGAACGCCAGACCGCCCAGCATCTGTACGAACGTTCGCTGGCGCTGCGCCGCGAACTGAAGGACGAAACCGGCGTCGCCGAAAACCTCTACGACCTGGCCCTGATCGACAACGACCTGGGCCGCACCGACGATGCGCTGGCCGGCTACGACGCGGCCTTGGCCCACCTGCGCAAGCATGTGGGCGTACGCAACGCGTTGACCATCGAGATCGAAACCAGCCGCGGACGCCTGTTCCGCGCGCGTGGCGACACCGATCTGGCGCGCGACACTTTCCGCCGGGCCCTGTCCATCGCCGAGGAAGTGCATGGTCCGCAGCATCCGGTCACTCTGACCATCCGCCGTTTGCTGGTGGCCATCCAGGTGGACCAGGAGCACTACGTCGAAGCCGAGAAGGAGATCGAACCACTGTACCGGCTGACCTTGGACGCGCTGGGCCCCAACCATCGCGAAACCGGGATGGCATTGAATACGCGCGGAGTGGTCGCTTATGAGCTGGGACGCATGGACGAGGCGATCGACGATGTGGCCGAAGCGGTGCGCGTCTGGCGGGGCGCGGCCGGTTCGCAGAACCTGCATGGCGGGTTGTTCAACTACGGCATGATCCTGCATGGCGCCGGCCGCGAAGAGGAAGCGCTGAAAGCCTTGCAGGAATCGCGCGCCTTGCGCGCCGCCCAGTACGGCGCCAGCGATTCGTCGGTGGGCGAAGCCGACCGCATGATCGGCGAGATCCTGGCCAGCCAGGGCAAACTGCAGCAGGCCTCCGCGTACTTCGACCGCGCAGTCAAACTGACCCGCGTCGGCCTAGGGCCCGACCATCCGCGCACCCTGGCCGCGCAATTGTCGATGGCCCGGCAGCAGGCGCGTATGGGCCAGAGCGAGGCTGCACTGAAGACGCTGGAGACGCTGGCCGCGCAACCGGGCGAAGACAGCGAAGCCTTGAAACTGCACTGGAGCGCGCGCGCCTTCGCCGCCGAAGCGCGCTGCCGCGATGGTCAGCGCGAACGCGCCAAGCGCGATTTGGACGCATTGATCGCCCAGTTGCATGCCGCGCGCCCCGATGGCGGAGTGATCACCCGCGAGGCGGTGGAAATCCGCGCCGCTTGCCGGTGAGGGAAGCCGCTATTCCTTGGCGAAGGGAAACGGCGTCTGCAGCGGGTCGATGCTGCCCTCGCCGCGCGCGATCCGCTTGTATTCCGCACGGCTGACCGAGACGTAGCGCTCGTTGCCGCCGATCTCCACCTGCGGCCCTTCCTGCAACGCATGGCCTTGCGCGTCCACGCGCACGGTCATGGTGGCTTTCTTGCCGGTGTGGCAGATGGTCTTGATTTCGGTCAGTTCGTCGGCCCACGCCAGCAGGTACTGGCTGCCTTCGAACAGTTCGCCACGGAAGTCGGTGCGCAGTCCATAACACAGCACCGGAATGTGCAGAGCGTCCACCACTTCGCTCAGCTGCCAGACCTGGCTGCGGGTCAGGAACTGCGCTTCGTCCACCAGCACGCAATCGAGTTTGCCGTTGGCGGCGATGTCGTCCCTCAGCAGTCGCTCGAGATCGGCGTCGCGATCGAAGGCTGTGCCTTCGGCGCTCAAGCCGATGCGCGAAGCCACCACCCCGCTGCCGGCGCGATGGTCCAACCTGGGCGTGAGGATCGACACCCGCATGCCGCGTTCGCGGTAGTTGTGCGCCGACTGCAGCAGGGTGGTGGTCTTGCCGGCGTTCATCGCCGAATAGTAGAAATAGAGCTTGGCCATGCGCGGGATTTTAGCGCCCGCGCATGGCCTTTACCCGTTATTCGTTCGACGGCGCCGTACCCGGCAGCGGCACCGGCTCGGCCGGCACGTCGGGCTCCACCGCGTCGACCTCCGGCGCTACCTGCCTGACCCGCGATTCGGCCTTGGGCGGTTCGGCTGCATCCACCTGCTCGACTCCGCCGACTTCGACCCGGCCGATACGCGGTTTGGCCCACATCTGGTCGGTGTAGGCCCAGTATTTCTTGGGATCCCAATAGCGCTCGTCGTAGAACTTCGAGCCATCGATGCTCTGTTCGCCGCTGGGGCCCGGAATGATGATCTGCAGATTGCCCGTCATGCCGGTACGGCTGCCGGTGATCTGGCTGCGTCCGCGGCGCAGCTGCGTTTCATAGCGCGGCTTGGCGGCGGCGTCGCCGAAGCGCGCGTAGATGGCCTCGCCTTCGGAAAGGGCGCGCTGCCGTTCTTCCGCGTTGAGCTCGTTCCAATAGCGCTCGCGCAAGCCCATGAAGCCCGCGTAGCCCCTTTCGGAGGCCAGGTCCATCCACGCATAGGCAAGAGCGGGGTCGCGCGCCACGCCTTCGCCCTTCCACAGCATTTCCGCGACCATGCCTTGCGAGGGTTTGTCGGCGAAGAAACTGGCGCGCCTGAAGAATCGCAACGCGTCTTCGTAGTTCTTCTTGTCGTACGCGTCCATTCCCAACAAACGGTATTTCATGTCCGGATGGTGGGTAAGGAAACCCGCCGTGATCATCAGCGAATCGGCGGTGGGGTCCGGCGGCGGGGTGGATCTGTCCTTGGCGGCCAAAGCGGTAGCCACGCAGAACGGCAGCAGGGCCAGCAACAACCATCGTTTCGACATCACCAGGGCTTCCTTGAGTCCAGTCAGGGCTGACATGCTATCCAGCCGGATCGGTCTTTGTCTGTAAACTGATGGCATAGACAGTGGTATCGGCATGAACTCCCTGAACCAACCTCAACGCGACGCCGTCAGGCACTGCGAAGGCCCCCTGCTGGTGCTGGCCGGCGCAGGCAGCGGCAAGACCCGCGTGATCATCGAGAAGATCGCGCACCTGGTCGGCTCCGGGCGCATGCCGGCCAAACGCATCGCCGCAATCACCTTCACCAACAAGTCCGCCAAGGAGATGCGCGAGCGCCTGGGCAAGCGGCTGAAGGGCGACGCAGCCGAAGGACTGACCATCTGCACCTTCCACGCGTTGGGTTTGCGCTTCCTGCAGATCGAGCATGCCGCGGTGGGTCTGAAGCGTGGCTTCTCCATCTTCGACGCCGACGACAGCAACGCGCAGATCAAGGACCTGATGCCGGGCGCGAAGAACGATGCGGTGGAAGCGGCCAAGAACCTGATCTCGCGCGCCAAGAACGCCGGGCTTTCGCCCGAACAGGCGCTGGCTGCCTCCAAGACCACGCGCGAGCAGGAAGCGGCGAAGTTGTATGCGCGCTACCAGGCGCGTCTGTCCACTTTCAATGCAGTGGATTTCGACGATCTGATCCGCCTGCCGGTGCAAGTACTGGAAAACGACAACGAGATCGCGCTGGCCTGGCGCGAGCGCATCGGCTACCTGCTGGTGGACGAATGCCAGGACACCAACGACGCGCAATACCGCCTGCTGAAAGTACTGGCCGGCCCGCGCGGCGATTTCACCTGCGTGGGCGACGACGACCAGAGCATCTACGCCTGGCGCGGCGCCAATCCGGACAACCTGATGCAGATGGCGCGCGACTATCCGGCGCTGCAGGTGATCAAGCTGGAACAGAACTACCGCTGCAGCAACCGCGTGCTGCGCGCGGCCAACACGCTCATCGCCAACAATCCGCACGAGCATCCCAAGAAGCTGTGGAGCGACCAGCCCGACGGCGACCGCATCCGCGTGTGGGAATGCCGCGACAACGAGCACGAAGCTGAGAAGGTCGCAGCCGAAATCTCTTACCTGCACACCGCGCGCGACGCGCCATGGAGCGATTTCTGCATCCTGTTCCGCGGCAACCACCAATCGCGCCCGCTGGAGAAGGCGATGCAGCTGCTGCGCATTCCCTACCACCTGACCGGCGGCACCGCCTTCCTGGAACGCCAGGAAGTCAAGGATGCGCTGTCGTGGCTGCGGCTGGTGGTGAACCCCGACGACGACGCGGCCTTCCTGCGCGCAGTGCAGTCGCCCAAACGCGAAGTCGGCGCGACCTCGCTGGCGAAGTTGGCGGAAATGGCCCAGCACGCGCACTTGCCGATGTCGCGCGCAGCCGAATCGATGGGCGCGCTGAAGGCGCTGCCGCCGCGCGCGGCCAACGGCTTGAGCGCGTTCAACGACATCCTGCGCGATCTGCGTACGCATTCGGCGCAGCTGCCGGCCGCCGAACTGGTGCGGCGGCTGAGCGAACGCTCCGGGTTGCTCGCCGAAATTCGCGCGCAGTGCAAGGATGATGCGTCCTTCGCGCGTCGTCGCGCCAATCTGGACGAACTGGCGGAGTGGTTCGAGCAGGGCAGCGGCAGCCGCGGCAACGCTGGCGACCTGGCCGCACAACTGGCATTGCTGTCGCGCAACGACAAGGACGATGGCGGCAACCAGGTGCGGCTGATGAGCCTGCACGCGGCCAAGGGCCTGGAGTTCCGCTACGTATTCATCGTCGGCTGCGAGGACGGCACCTTGCCGCACGAGATGAGCCTGGAGGAAGGCAACCTGGCCGAGGAGCGCCGGCTGATGTACGTGGGCATCACCCGCGCCAAGCAAGGCCTGTACCTCAGCCACAGCCGCGAGACGCGCCGGTTCCGCGAGAAGGTGCGGCTCAAGCCGAGCCGTTTCCTGGACGAACTGCCGCAATCGGAATTGCAGCGCGACGGCGCCGATCCCGAGGCCGATGCGGCCAGCAAGAAAGAGCGCGCGAGCGCGGGGCTGGCGGCGATACAGGCCTTGTTCGACTGAATGCCCGAAGCAGGTAGAGCCGGCTGCGCCGCACGGCGTTGCGGGTGATCCTGCGCTAGGCTTGCTTCCTCCTCCGCGATCCGCACGCTGCCATGACCCGCTCCAGTCCTGCCTGGTTGTTCATCGCTTTCCTGATCGCCACCATCGGCGTCGGTTTCCGTTACTGGCAGGTCGACTACCCGCAGCTTGCCATGCCCGAGTCGCTGTTCGGTCCCGGATTGGTCGCAGTGGGCGTAGTGGCAATGATGGCGCGCGCGTTCGGCATCGGGCGGTTCTGGAAGGTCTGGGTGTGGGTAGCCGCATCGGTGCCATGGGCGGTGGCGCTGCGGATTCTGCTGGAAGCGATCCTCGCGCCCGGCCGGCATGACTTGTGGTGGATGGAGATTTCGATCGCCGCCGGCGTGGGCCTGGCGGTTTCGCTGGTCGGAACGCTGGTCGGCAGTCTGTTGCTCCTTCGCAGCAGCAAACGCCCCGCCTGAAGGTTCAGCGTTTGCCGAGCTCCGCAATGGCTTGGCGCAATTCGGCCACTTCGTTCTCCAATGCCTGCACGCGCGATTCCAACGCGTTGTTGGCCGCCGACGAATCGCCTGCGCTCGAACTCGACGCGATCCGCGCGGTCACCGCCGCCACATCAACCGTGCCACTGAGCAGGTGCACATAGCGGTCCTCGCGCTGGCCCGGGCCGCGCGGTATCTGTTGGACCAGAGCCTGCTGCCGCTGGATCAGGCGATCCAGATGGTGGCGCACATCGTCGGCATCGTTGAACGACGCCAGCCGCTCGCTGCGCGACAGCAGCTCGTGCACGGTCTGCGGGCCGCGCAGCAGCAGCAGGCCGACCAGGGTGAGTTGCTGTCTGGACAGGTCCAGCGCTTTGTCGGCGCGATGTTCGTAACGCTCGGCGCGCGAGGAGAAGACCTGCTTGGCCAGACCCTTCTGCTCCAACTGGCGCAGCGCGTGGTTCACGTCGCCGGTATTGATGGCCATCACCGGATCGCGCGCGGTTTTCTGGTTGGCCGCCACCTGTGCCGCGTTGACCGTCAGCGGATAGGCATCAGGCGTGGTGGCTTCTTTCTCGATCAGGCAGCCGAGTACGCGCGCTTCGGCGGCGGAAAGCACCAAGGTGGAAGTGTCGTCGGTCATAACCATGCGCATGCATCCTTGAACAGCGCGCAAGGATAGCGGAGTACACGTGGGAGCGGCCTCCGGCCGCGAGCTCTCGATCTTGCCGTCGGCATGCGGGCCTTCTAGGCAAGACCTCGCGGCCGGAGCCCGCTCCCACCACGGGCTGCTTGGCCCACTGCCACTGGTTGTCATCGGCAACCGGTAAACTTCGGCGACCGCCGCTTCCATCGAACGATTCCATGCGCCTGTTCCTCCTTGCCCTGTGTACCGCCCTGATCCTGCCTGCCTGCAAGCGCGTCGAAGCGCCGGCGGCCGCGGCGGAACCGGCAGCGGCAGAAATGCCGCAACCCACAACCGCTGCGCCCACCGCGGCAGCGCCCACAGGCTCCACCGCCCATGACAACCTCAACGCCGTGGCCTGGGTGCAGACCTCGGTGGAGTACAGGGCGCTCAGCGAGCAGACCTACCGCGCCGCCGCCGATCACCTGGACAAAGCGCTGAAGGAGAAGAACTGGGACGCGCTGGTGCCGGAGGAGCGCGGCAACGCCGCTACCGGCCTGAAGCCGGCAGTGGTGATGGACGTGGATGAGACGGTGCTGGATAACTCGCCTTACCAGGCGCGGCTGATACGCGACGGTCTGGACTACGACGAAGCCACCTGGGCGCAGTGGGTGGCCGAGAAGAAGGCCAAACCCGTGCCCGGCGTGGTCGATTTCGCCAAGGCCGCCAATGCCAAGGGCGTGACCATCCTTTACATCTCCAACCGTGCCGAGCACCTGAAGGAAGCCACCCTGGCCAATCTCAAGACCGCCGGCTTGCCGGTGGCCGACGACAGCGTGTTCCTGGGCCTGGGCACCTTCGTCAAGGATTGCGAACAGAACGGCAGCGAGAAGAACTGCCGCCGCAAGCTGGCCGGACAGAAATACCGGGTGCTGATGCAGTTCGGCGACCAGATCGGCGACTTCGTGCAGGTGGTCTCCAACACGCGCAGCGACCGCGACAAGCTGTATGCCGAATACCACGACTGGTTCGGCGAACGCTGGTGGATGCTGCCCAACCCCACCTACGGCTCCTGGGAGCCGGCCCTGTTCAACAACGAATGGGCGCAGCCGACCGAGGCGCGGCGCAAGGGCAAGCGCGAGGCGCTGGACTACGCGCCGTGAGCGCCCGCGAAAAAATCCAGTTGGGCGCGCGCGAACGTCTGATCTTCGCGCTGGATGCGCCCAACCGCGAACAGGCCCTGGCCTGGGTGGACCGGCTGGGGGATGCGGTGGGCTTCTACAAGATCGGCATGGAACTGCTGGCTTCCGGCGACTACTTCACCGTGCTGGACGAACTGGCGCGCGGGGACAAGAAGATCTTCGTGGACCTGAAGTTCTTCGATATTCCGGCCACCGTCGCCGGAGTCATCCGCGGACTGTCGCGCTGGCCGGTCACTTTCGCCACCATCCACGGCTGGCACGCCGGGATGATGCAGGCGGCGGCCGAGGCCCGCGACGGCGATTTGCGCTTGCTCGCCGTCACCGTGCTGACCTCCATGGATGGAAAAGATCTCCAGCAAATGGGCATTTCCGGCGAACCGGAAGACATCGTCGTTCAACGGGCGCTCTCCGCCCAGGCTTCCGGAATCGATGGCGTCATTGCTTCGGGTCAGGAAGCTGGCGTGATCCGCGCCGCCTGCGGCGCCGGCTTCTCCATCGTTTGTCCCGGCATCCGCCCGGGTGGGCCGGTCGGCGACGACCAGAAACGAACCGTCGGCGTAGCCGAAGCCTTCCAGCGCGGAGCCGATGCGATCGTGGTGGGACGCCCCATCAGCCAAGCCAGCGATCCACGCCAGGCCGCCGAGGCGATCCAAGGCGAAATTCCAGGGCCTTAGATTATACAAATCAGTTAGTTATCTGCTTTTAATTCAAGCATTGCATTAACTGTTAACCGGACTTAACATGGCCCCGTCCGGTTTCGGCCGGAAATGCGCCACAACAATGTCTACCGGCTTCGGCCGGCTTTCAGAGGTCCTCTGCTTTCGCAAGAAAGCACGGCCTCTTTTTTATTGCCGTCCCACGCAATTCCGAAAACTTCCGGAGCAGGCGTTGGCCGCAACGTGAAGGCCGTGCTTGCTGGCCGTAGCGGGGGCAAAGCAATATGCGGAAGGATCGGGGAATCCAACGCTATGCCGTCACGCCCGCACACCCATCGCTGGATCTGGCTCGCCTTGCCCCTCTGCGGCATGCTGGCGCTGGCTGCGTGCAAGCCGCAACCCGCCACGCCCCGTGCGCCGGCAAATGGGCCCGCTGCCGCGGTGGAACAGCTGATCCAGCACCTGCACGACAACGACTTGGCCGGTTTCGCCCGGGCCGCGGTACCGCCTGCCGAGTATGCGCAGCTGGAAACCGCCTGGCGCGAAGGACGCAGCCGCTGGCCGTTGACCGAGCTGCCGTTGGACGACCAACTGGAGGCGCTGTTGACCGCGCTGGCCGCGCCCGGCTCGGAACAGAAGTTGCAGCAGGGCTTCAAACGCAACTTCGCCAACCAGGACAAGGACCTGAAGGATGCCGCACGCTCGCTTGGATTGTTCGGCGTGCAATACGTGAAACGCGAAGGCGTGTTCACCGATGAGGAACGCGCTCACTACGCGCAGATGATCGCCGCACTGAGCGAGTGGGCGCAGCGCGCGCCCTTGTCCGATCCCAAGCGCGGCCTGGCGGCCATTCCTCCGCTGGCCGCCGCAGCGCGCAAGACCGGACTGACCACCGACCAGAGCTTCCGAGAAGCCGGCATGACCGCCAGCCTGCAACGCCTGTCGCCGTTCTTCGCCCAGGCCAAGACGCTGCTGGCCGGCTATGGACTGCCGCTGGACCGCAGCTTCACCGAACTGCGTACGGAGTTGGTGGAGCAGGCGGGCGATCAGGCGCGCGTGCGCGTGCATTACCCGCTGGGCGACCGCGAAATCGATACGGTGGTCAGCCTGCAACGCCGCGGGGGCCGCTGGTACCTGACCGATTATTTGCGCCACGCCGAGCAGGCGCTGGCCACACCGCCCGAAGAAGCCGCCGAATCGCAGATCAATCCCGGCCCCTGATCCAGGACGTGGGAGCGGCGTCCCGCCGCGAGCTCTTGGCAGATGGGCGCGAAGAGCTCGCGGCGGGACGCCGCTCCCACCCACACTTCCCGGTGCCGCTGCGATGGCGCTGACAAGGCGCTAGGCCATAATGTCGCCGATGCCCGAACAGAATTCCCTGCCGTTCCCGGACGCGCCGCCGCCGCCGTCCGACCCCGCACCAGAGCCCAAACCGCCGCTGGAGCCTTTATCTGCGGGCCCGCGTCCGTCGACGCGCCCGGCCAAACGCCCGCTCTGGGCCAATCTGATGAGCAAGCTGGCCGATCCCTGGCTAACCCCCAGCATCGAGCCCGAAGACCCGCGCCAGTACGTGGATATCCGTCCGGTCTGCTACGTGCTGGAGGACTACGGCCTGTCCAACGCGCTGATCCTGGACCGCGCCTGCCGCGATGCCGGCATGCCTTCGCCGCTGTCGCCGCTGCCCGGCGACCCGCTGGGCCGCAAGCGCGCCTACGTGGCCTTGTCGCGACGCAATGCCGGCGCGCTGATTCCCGAGCCCGGCAGCGCCAAGACCCATTCCGGTTCGCTGGCGCGCCTGCTGCAGGCGCACCGGGCCAATCCGGAACTGGACGTGCAGCTGGTGCCGGTGTCGATCTTCGTCGGCCGTTCGCCGGACAAGGCCAGCGGCTGGTTCTCGGTGCTGTTCTCGGAAAACTGGGCCATCGTCGGCCGCTTCCGCCGCCTGCTGGCGATCCTGTTGAACGGCCGCGACACCATCGTGCGGTTCGCCGCGCCGGTGTCGATCCGCGACAGCATCGCCGAAGACCTGCCGCCCGAACGCACCGTGCGCAAGCTGTCGCGCGTGCTGCGCACCCATTTCCACCGCATCCGCGAAGCGGTGATAGGCCCCGACCTTTCCACCCGGCGCCTGCTGGTGGACCAGGTGCTGGCCGCCGAACCGGTGCGCGAAGCCATCGCCACCCAGGCCAAGCGCGACAACATCAAGCCCGAGGACGCGTGGAAGAAGGCCCACGCCTATGCCTGGGAAATCGCCGCCGACTATTCCAACCCGGTAGTGCGTTCGGCCAGCTTCCTGCTGACCCATGTCTGGAACCGCATCTACGACGGCGTGCTGGTCCACCACCTGGACAAGTTCAAGGAAGCCGCGCCCGGGCACGAAGTGGTCTACGTGCCCTGCCACCGCAGCCACATGGACTACCTGCTGCTGTCCTACCTGTTGTACGAACGCGGCATAGTGCCGCCGCACATCGCCGCCGGCATCAACCTCAACCTGCCGGTGATCGGCACCCTCCTGCGCAAGGGCGGCGCGTTCTTCATGCGCCGCAGCTTCCGCGGCAACCCGCTGTATTCGGCGGTGTTCACCGAATACGTGGCCCAACTGGTCTCCGGCGGCTATTCGCTGGAGTACTTCATCGAAGGCGGGCGCTCGCGCACCGGACGCCTGCTGCAGCCCAAGGGCGGCATGATCTCGATGACCGTGCGCGCGTTCCTGCGCCAGCCCAAGAAACCGGTGCTGTTCCAGCCGGTGTACATCGGCTACGAGAAGCTGCTTGAGGGCAACAGCTACCTGGACGAGCTCAGCGGCAGGCCCAAGGAAAAGGAATCGATCTGGGCGCTGTTGTGGAGCATTCCCAAGGTGCTGCGGCAGAACTACGGCCAGGTGGTGGTGAATTTCGGCGAGGCCATCCCGCTGAGCGAAGTGCTGGCCAAGCACGCGCCGGAATGGAACGGCGAGGCGCTGGGAGAGGAAGACAAGCCGGCTTGGCTGTCGGACACCATCGACGCGCTGGCCGACCAGATCAACGTACGCATCAACGCCGCCGCCGACGTCAATCCGATCAACCTGCTGGCGCTGGCCCTGCTGTCCACGCCCAAGCACGCGATGGGCGAAGCCGACCTGATCGCGCAGATCGAGCTTTGCAAGACGCTGCTGGCCGAGATGCCGTACTCGGACCGCGTCACCATCTCCCCGCACTCGCCCGAACGCATCATCGCCCACGGCCTGGACATCAACGTCCTGCAACGCATCAAGCATCCGCTGGGCGACGTGTTGGATGTGGTCAGCGAAGACACCGCGGTGCTGATGAGCTACTACCGCAACAACGTGCTGCACCTGTTCACCGCCGCTGCGTGGATCGCCTGTTGCTTCCAGACCAACCGGCGCATGGTGCGGCAGCGGGTGATCAAGCTGGGCCGCTCGCTTTACCCGTTCCTGCAGGCGGAGTTGTTCCTACCCTGGAGCGAAGACGAATTCGCCGAGCGCCTGGACAAGACCATCGACGTGTTCGTGCGCGAAGGCCTGCTGGAGCAGGTGAACGAAGACGACGGAGGCATCCTGCAGCGCAACGCGGGCCAGACCGACGAAGTGTTCCGCCTGCGGGCCATCGGCCATTCGCTGCAGCAGGCGTTCGAGCGCTACTACATCGCCATCAGCGTGCTGGTGAAGAACGGCCCCGGCGTGCTGGGCGCGGCGGAGCTGGAAAGCCTGTGCCAGCAATCGGCGCAGCGCCTGAGCCTGCTGTACGCGCCGGCGGCGCCGGAATTCTTCGACAAGGCGCTGTTCCGCAGCTTCATCCAGAAACTGCGCGAACTGAAGCTGGTGTGGCCCGACGAGAACAGCAAACTGGTGTTCGACGAACGCCTGGACGCCTGGGCCAAGGACGCCAAGGTCATCCTGGGCCGGGAGCTGCGCCACACCATCGAGCGGGTGAGCCCGGAAGCGGCCAAGCCCGAGGTCGAGGCTACGGCGCAGGACTGAGCGCGACGCGATCCCGCTCTGCCCCCTCCCTTGCGCGCAGCGCAGGGGAGGGGGCCAAAGCAAAGCGCAACTCCCGACCTAAAGCGCTGAGCTCTTTTCCGGAAACGTACGCGTCAACCATCCATGCGCGGCATTGCCCGCGACCGGGTTGCGCACCAGCGGCAGCAACGGCGAGTTGCATTCGCGCAACTGCGCGGCCGCGTCGACCACCAGACCCATGCGCAGCAGGGCCAGCCCCGAGGGCAACACCGTCGGCGGCAGGTATTCGCGGAAGCCGTAATGCTCGAATACGCTGTAGAGAAAGGGCTGGCAGGCGATCAGGCCGAACTGGATGCCTTGCTCGTGCGCATGGCGGTAGGTTTCCTCCACCAGCGCATCGACCACGGCCTTGGCGCGGCGCTCGGCCTGCACCGCGAAACGGGTGCATACGGCCACACGTTCCAGCGGCCAAGTGCGGGCGAAACGGTCTATCTGGAACAGGCTGCCGTACTCGACCTGCACCGCTGCCGAGCCGAAATCGTGCATGCGCAGGGTGGCCACGGCCTGGCGGCCTTCCTCCACCACCACCACCGTGCCGCTGGCGTCCAGCCCGTCGGAGACCCGCCGGCTGTTGAGCTTGTCGTGCTTGCCCTGTTCCTGGAAGTACACCTCGCGGCGCAGCCGCTGCACATCGCCCAGCGGCTCGCCGGGCTGGATGCGCCGCACCCGCAGGGGTTCGCCCCGCGAAGGCCGCGACCCACGCGCCAGCTCACGGCCCGCGGGGTCGTAGCTGCCTGTCAGCGTGGGAATAGGTGCAAGGTTGTCGTTCACCGCAAATCCTGGAAACAGAAGAAAAACGAGTTTCTGTTCACAGTTACGCAAACATCGGGCCAACCCTGAATAGCTTGTTTTGGCCGTACGTCCTGCTTCCCTGGCCGGTTATCGGCGGTCCTGGTGGCGCAGGCAAAGCCGGTAGTGACGCATCGCGTCAGTAACAGGAACGGCGGGGTTGCTTTACCCCCTCCCTTGCAGAGCAGGGGAGGGCTGGGGAGGGGTGCTCTTGGCGGAGTGCGTGATCCGAGAGTTAGAGCAAAGTCAAAATCAAGATCAAAAGCACCCCTCCCCAACCCTCCCCTGCTTCGCAAGGGAGGGGGTAGAGCGGAGCGCTATGCCGGCTCGTCCGGGATCAGCGCGCTCTCCAGCCGCGAGATACAGTCCTTCAGCCACAACTTGCGCTTCTTCAGGCGCTTGATGGAGATCTCATCGGCCTGGATATCGGCGATCAGGCGATCGATTTCGGCGTCGAGGCTGCGGTGCTCGAGCTTGAGCTCGGACACGCGGCGGGTGATTTCGGAAAGGCTCAAGGGTTCCACGCGGCCAGCGTACACCGCAGGCCCGGCGCCCGTCACCGCGGACGCGGCCGGTACAATGGCACGCTCAGATGATCGCTGTCAGCCCTCTCCCCTCCCCCCCTCTGCGCGACCCCGCCCCCCGCCTCGCGGCAGGGCCCGACGGCAAGCGCGCGTCGCGCCTGCGCAAGCAGGTCGGCCAGGCCGTTGCCGACTACGGCATGATCGAAGCAGGCGACAAGATCATGGTCTGCCTGTCGGGCGGCAAGGACAGTTACACGCTGCTGGACGTACTGCTGCAGTTGCAGAAGAAGGCGCCGGTGGATTTCGAACTGGTCGCCGTGCATCTGGACCAGAAACAACCCGGATACGACGCTGCCGTGCTGCCCGGCTACCTGAAGCGTATCGGCGTGCCTTTCCAGATCATCGAGCAGGACACCTATTCGGTGGTCAGCCGGGTGATTCCCGAAGGCCGCACGATGTGCTCGCTGTGTTCGCGGCTGCGGCGCGGCGCGCTGTATGCGCATGCGGCGGCCCACGGTTTCAGCAAGATCGCGCTGGGCCACCATCGCGACGACGCGGTGGCCACGTTCTTCCTCAACCTGTTCTTCCACGCCAAACTCAGCGCCATGCCGCCCAAGCTGCTCAGCGACGACGGCCGGCACGTGGTGATCCGTCCGCTGGTCTATGTCAGCGAAGCGGACATCGCGGCGCATGCCGAAGCGATGGCTTTCCCGATCATTCCCTGCGACCTGTGCGGTTCGCAGGACAACCTGCAGCGCAAGCAGGTGCAGAAGATGATGGCGGCCTGGGAAGCCGAAACGCCCGGCCGCATCGATCAGATCGCGCGGGCGCTGGCGCGGGTCGAGCCTTCGCAGTTGGCCGATCCTGCGTTGTTCGACTTCCTTGGCCTGACCTCAAAAAATGAGGCCGTCATCCCGGCGAATGCCGGGATCCATCCATCACCGCACGCATAGTTGGGTCCCGGCGTACGCCGGGATGACGGCCCTTAATTTTCGGTTTTCGCTCCACTTCTTATTTCCTTATTCCTCGGATAACTGATGTTCTTTCGCAACCTGACCCTGTTCCGCTTCCCCACCACCCTCGATTTCTCCCAGCTCGACAGCCTGCTCGCCGAAGTCCCGCTCAAGCCGGTCGGCGCCCTTGAACTCTCCTCGCGTGGTTTCGTCTCGCCGTTCGGTCGCGATTCGGAAGAACTTTCGCACCGCATCGGCAACTCCATCTGGCTGACCGTCGGCGGCGAAGACCGGCTGCTGCCTGCCGCCGTGGTCAACGACCTGCTGGGCAAGAAGCTGGCCGAGATCGAGCAGAAAGAAGGCCGCAAGCCGGGCGGCCGTACCCGCAAGCGCATCAAGGAGGACCTGGTGCACGAATTGCTGCCGCGCGCCTTCGTACGGCCTTCGCGCACCGATGCGTTGATCGATCTGGAACACGGTTTCGTGGCTGTGGACAGTTCCTCGCGCAAGACCGCGGAGAACGTGGTCTCCGAAATCCGCCATGCGATGGGAAGTTTTCCCGCGTTGCCGTTGAATGCCGAGGTGGCGCCGCGCTCCATCCTGACCGGCTGGATCGCCGGCGAACCGCTGCCCGAAGGCCTGGCCCTGGGCGAGGAATGCGAGATGAAGGACGCGATGGACGGCGGCGCAGTGGTCAAGTGCCAGAACCAGGACCTGCAGAGCGATGAGATCGCCAAGCACCTGGAAGCGGGCAAACAGGTCACCAAGCTGGCGCTGACGTTGGACGACCACCTGTCCTTCGTGCTCGGCGAGGACTTGATCATCCGCAAGCTCAAGTTCCTGGACGGCGCGGTGGACCAGTTGGAGAACACCGAACGCGAGGACCTGCGCGCGGAGCTGGATGCGCGTTTCGCGCTGATGAGCGGCGAAGTGAAACGCCTGTTCGCGGTGCTGGAAACCGCGCTGAAGTTGAGCAAGGCCGAGGCCTGAGGCTCGGTAAAACGCAACCCATGATGAAAGTCCCGCGCATTGCCGCGGGACTTTCTTTTTTCATGCGCCATAATCGGCGGCATGCCGCTGCGCCGTCTCCGTATCCTGCCCCCGCGTTCTCTCGAGCGCGATGTGGTCACCCTCGAACTGGCGGGCAGCGGACCGATCGATGTGCAGCGCGTGCGCGACCCGCGCGCCAAGCGCATCAAACTGAGCGTGGACGAACGCGGCGCGCGGCTGACTCTGCCCGCGCGCGCCAGCCTGGTGTCCGGCGACCGCTTCCTGCAAGAACACCGCCACTGGCTGGCGACGCAGCTGGAGAAGTACTCCAGCAACGATACATCGCCTGCGCTGATACGCGGCACCACCGACCGCCTGCCCCTACGTGGGGAGCAGCTGCCATTGCATTGGCGCGAAGGACGTTACACGCGGCTCGTGCGCGAGCCCGACGGCCTGCATTTCCATTCGCCCGCCAGAGCCGGCGACGCCGCCTTGCGGCGCGTATTGCGCGAATTCTACGAAGCCGAGGCGCGGGCCGACATGGGCCGCTGGTTGCCGAAATACCTGCCTGGCCTGCCGCGCGCGCCGGCCCGTTTGCGCCTGAAAGTCATGTCGTCGCAATGGGGTTCGCTGAGTCCGGACGGTTCGCTGGCGATGGACCTGTCGCTGGTGCTGGGGCGGCCTTCGGCATTCGAATACGTACTGGTGCACGAACTCTGCCATCTGATCCACGCCAACCATTCGCCCAGGTTCTGGCACGAAGTGGAATCCCGCTTCCCGGCCTGGCGCGACGAACGCGAATACTTCCATGCGCAAGGGCGTCAATTGAAAGCCAGCCTGCGAGCGCTGATTTCCGCGTAGGTCGGGGCTACGCCCCCGACGCACGGAAACCCCTGTCTGCGCACGTCGGGGACGTAGCCCCGACCTACGGGTCGAAGAATCCGCCGATGGCATGCGCCACTTCGGTGGGCGCTTCCATGTGCAGATGGTGTATGCCCGGCAACACGACCAGGTCCCCTTGCGGCAGCAACGCCGCGCGATCGCTGCGCAAGGGTTCCGGCAGGTAGGTCTGGGGCGGGTCGGCGAAAATCACCCGTACCGGGCATTCGATGCCGGCGATCAACTGCCGCACCTGCGTTTCGGTCATGCGCTGCAACGCGGGCAGGGTGAGGCGCGGGTCGCTGCTCCACACGAAACCGCCTTCCACCGGCGCCACCCCGCGCTCCACCAGCAGCCGCGCACTCGCTTCGCTCAGCTGGTTGGCCTGCATGCGCGCGCGCACCGGCGCGGCCAGGTCGGGGAACACGCGCAGTTTCTTCGACGGCAGCGCGCGTGCGGCCCCCACGCCGTCGCGCAGGCGCTGCACGGTGCGTTCGGAAGCTTCGGCCAATGCGCCCAGCGCTTCGATGGCCACCAGCCGCTGCACTCGCTGGGGCAGCGACGCGGCCAGGATGCTGCCGATGCCTGCGCCCATCGAATGCCCGAGGATCGAGAATTCCTCCCAACCCAACTGGTCGGCCACGTCCAGCACTGCGTTGATCGTGACCATCAGGTTGTAGTCGGCGCCCGGCGGCAGGTGCGCGCTGCGGCCATGGCCCGGCAGGTCCAGCATCACCAGGTCCAGCTGCGGAAGTTGCGCGGCCAGGGGCAGGAAACTGGCGGCGTTGTCGAGCCAGCCGTGCAGGGCCAGCACTTTGGGTCCATTCAAATCGCCGCTGCGCAGGGCGGTCATACGCCCCAGCGCCACGTCGAATGCGATCTCCCGCGCCGTCATCGATTCGCCGCGCGTCGCGCCAGTTCCACCAGCGCATCGGCGTGGGCGGCCGAGTCGTTGAGGCAGGGGATGTAGCGCAGTTCGCCGCCTTTTTCGGCGAAGCCTTCGGCGAACTGCATCGCCACTTCTTCCAGCGTCTCCAGGCAATCGACCGCAAATCCCGGGCAGACCACGTCGACCCGGCGGACTCCGCGCGCAGCCATTTCCTCGAGCGTCTTGTCGGTGGCCGGCGCTAGCCAGCGCTCCTTGCCGAAGCGCGACTGGTAGGTCAGCGTCCACTCCGAAGGCGCAAGCCCCAGTGCGGCGGCGATCGCCTGCACGCTGTCCGCGCAGCGCTGCGGGTACGGGTCGCCGTTGTCGGCGATGCGTTGCGGCAGGCCGTGGAAGGAAAACAACAGGTGCTCGCCTTGGCCGTGCTGTTGCCGCCAACGGGCGATGGAATCGGCCACCGCGGCGACCCAGCGCGGATCGGTCGAGTAATCGTCGATGAAGGCGACCGGCATGCCTGCCGCTTCCCGCTTCACCACGTCTTCTATCGAAGCGGTGGTGGTACTGGAGTACTGCGGATACAGCGGCAGCACCACGATCCTGTCGAACCCCTGCGCGCGCAGTGAGGGCAGCAGTCCCTTGAGCGCGGGTTTGCCGTAACGCATCGCTACAACGACCCGCCATTCCGGAAGCCGTGTTTGCATGGCGGCGGCCAGGCGTTGGGTGTAGACGGCCAGCGGCGAACCTTCCGGCAGCCAGATCTTGGCGTATTTGGCCGCCGCCTTCGGGCCGCGCAGGGGCAGGATGAGGAAGTGCAGCAGCGGACACCAGATCCAACGGGTCAGCTGGACCACGCGGTGGTCGTGCAGGAACTCGGCCAGGTAACGCCGCACGGCCTTGGGCGTGGGGGCGTCCGGAGTACCTAGATTGGCGACCACCAGGGCGATCCTGGAGGGGCTGTCGGGGGTTTCGGGCATCGGCACATGATGACAGATGGGTTTGTGGCTTCGGTGCCGATGGACGCTTGTAGGGCCGAGCTTGCCCGGCCGCCTTTCGCGCAGAATCAAGAGCAGCCGAGCAAGCTCGGCTCTACACGGCAGAACTCATCGACGATTCACGCTGCCGCGTCTAGGCTCGGCATTCAAGGCTGCACTATCAAGGCCTTAGCGCGCGTTCCTGCTGCGCAACCTTGCCACTGGATTTCCCTGGAGCCATTCCATGCCTTCCCTACGTTCCCTACACGTGCCGCGCCTTGCCGGCCTGCTGCTGGCCACTGCATTCGCGGGCCAGGCCATCGCCGGTCCCGAAGAAGACAAGCGCGCCAGCGACGCGGTGCGCGTGCTCAGCGAAATCCAGAAGATCCCCGAGCAGGGCATTCCCGACAAGCTGCTGGACGAAGGCCGCGCGGTGGTGGTGATTCCCGACACGCTCAAGGTCGGTTTGGTCATCGGCGGACGCCGCGGCCACGGCCTGATGTCGGTGAAGAGCCCCGATGGCAGCTGGTCGCAACCGGTGTTCGTCAAACTCACTGGCGGCAGCATCGGCTTCCAGGCCGGCGTGCAGTCTTCGGACGTGGTGCTGGTGTTCCGCAACGACCGCAATCTGGAAAACATCGTCAACGGCAAGATCACCCTGGGCGCCGATGCCGGCGTTGCCGCCGGTCCGGTCGGCCGCAACGCCTCGGCCTCCACCGACGGCCAGTTGAAGGCGGAGATCTGGTCGTGGTCGCGCGCCCGCGGGCTGTTCGCCGGCGTGGCCCTGGACGGGGCGGTGCTTCAGATCGACGACGATGCCAACGTGGCGGCGTACGGCAGCGCCGCCACCCCGCGCGCCATCTTCGAAAGCCGCGCCGGCATTCCTTCCGACGCCGTGGTCGGTTTCCGCGACCAGCTGGAAGAAGCCACCGCCATCGCCCGGGCCGCGCGCAGCGAGACGCTGCCGGCGGGCGATACGCCGGTCGCAGCGCCGGTGACGGTGACCGGTTCGTCGGCGACCAGCGCCGAAACCGCCCCGGTAGGCGCCACCACCGAGGCCCAACCGCAAGGTTTCCAGCCCGTGGCCGATGGCGAAATCCGCAGCGAACCTTTGCCCGCCACGCCCTGAAGCGATTGCGGGCCGGTTTCGCAGTCCCCGGCCCGCAAGCTGCGTTATCCTGATGTCCCTCTTTTTCCGGCGAGCGCACCATGGGCGGTTTGAGCATCTGGCATTGGATCATCGTGCTGGTGGTGGTGTTGCTGGTCTTCGGCACCAAGCGCCTGCGCAACGCCGGGCAAGACCTGGGCGAAGCGGTGAAGGGATTCAAGAAGGGCATGAAGGACGAGGACAAGCCCAACGGCCAGCTGGGCGACGATTCCCGCGACGGGACCACCAACGAGTCGAAAGAACGCGACCGCGACGCGCATTGAGCGCCGGAACGCAGGCCTATAGAGGTTAGACCCGGCCATGTTCGGCATCAGCGGCGGCGAGCTTTTCTTCATCGCCATCATCGCCTTGATCGTGCTCGGCCCCGAGCGGCTGCCCAAGGTCACGCGTCTGGCCGGCATGTGGGTGCGCCGTGCGCGCACGCAGTGGAATTCGGTGAAGGACGAATTGGAGCGCGAACTGGCCGCCGAAGAACTCAAGCGCAGCCTGCACGACGCCAAATCCGCTTTGCAGGACACCGAACAGCGGATCCGCGACAGCGGCGACGAAGCGCGGCGCGAGTTCGAGCAGATGCGCGCTTCGGTGCAGGAGACCGGCGACCTCGATCCGCCTGCTGCCGATTCGCAGGTTGCCGACGCCTCTACTTCGGACCAGCCCTCGGAGCCCACGTCGCAACCGCACCCCCAGCAAGGCAAGAGCGATGAATCGCGCAGCGCCTGATTCCGAATCCGAATCCAGCCTGCTCAGCCATCTGATCGAGCTGCGCACGCGGCTGATGCGCGGGCTGGCGGGCGTGTTCGTGGTGCTGCTGGGGTTGCTTCCCTTCACCAGCAAGCTCTACAACTGGATCGCCGAACCGCTGATCGCGCGCCTGCCGGTGGGTCAGTCGATGATCGCCACCGATCCTGCCGGCGGTTTCATCGCGCCGGTGAAACTGGCGTTCTTCGTGGCTTTGTTCATCGCTGCGCCGTGGCTGCTGTACCAAGCGTGGGCGTTCGTGGCGCCGGGGCTGTACCAGCGCGAGAAACGCCTGGCCGTTCCGCTGCTGGGTTCGGCGGTGCTGCTGTTCTATGCGGGCTGCGCCTTCGCTTACTTCCTGGTGCTGCCGTCGCTGTTCAAGTTCGTCATCGGCTTCACCCCGGAAGTGATTTCGGTCACGCCCGACGCCAGCGCGTATCTGGATTTCGTGCTGGTGATCTTCCTGGCCTTCGGCGCCAGCTTCGAGCTGCCGGTGGCGCTGGTGATCCTGGTGTTGCTGGGTTGGGTGACGCCCGAACAGTTGAAGGAAGCGCGCGGCTACGCGCTGGTCGGCATCTTCGTGCTGGCGGCGGTGATCACCCCGCCGGATGTGGTGTCGCAGTTGCTGCTGGCCATTCCGATGTACCTGCTCTACGAAGCCGGCATCATCGCCTCGAAATGGATCACCCCGCGCGAAGCGAAAGAATCGTAGGTCGGGGCTACGCCCCCGACGCACGTGCTGCCCGAAGGCAAGCGGCGGCCGCGCGGAACCGCCCTACGCCAACACGATCCGATCAGGCTTCCAGATGCGTCGGCATCGCCGAAGGATCCACTGCCGCGCCATCGCCCAGCATCTGCCGCCAGGCGTAGTACGCCGCGCCGGCCAGCAGCGGCATCAGGATGCCCATCAGCAAGAGATTGGAAACCCAGATTCCGACCGTGGGCCCCGCTACCAGTTGCACCACCAGCGCAACCAGCTGTATGCCCACCGCCAGCACCACGAAGGCGATGGCCAGCAGCACGTAGAACACCAGCATCGCCAGCAGGTTGTGCAGGCAGGCACGCAGGCTGTCGCGCATGGCGACGAACCCGCTGCGTCCGCCGAACACGATGCCGGGCACCGCCACGAAGGTAAGCAGGCTGATGACCACCACCGCGGCGATCAGCGCCAGCACCCACAGCAGAATGCGGCCCACCGGAAGACTGTTGACCAACTCTGGATCCGGTTGTCCGCCGGCCTGCGCCGTTTGTTGAAGCTTGGCGACCACTTCGCCCAGATGCTGCAACTCGGCGGACCCGATCATCATCAGCAGCAGCAAGCCCAACACCAAAGCGGCAAGGACCTGCGGCAACAGCGTACCCAGCAGGGCAATGGCATGCTCGCCGCGCATTTCGCGGAAAAGATGCGCAGGCGTCACCTGCCGGCCTTGGTCGGCGTCGTGCACCGCCCACAACATGCCGGCGAACAGGAACGGGCCCAGCAGAGCCAGTCCGAACTGCAGCAGCAGACCCAGCGTAGTGTTCACCGCCGACACCTGCATGGGCAGCAACGTCAGCAGGCCCCAGATCACTCCCAGCAACCCGAGCGGCAGCGCCGCCTTGCGGATCAGCGCGAATGCGCCCAGCAGCCATTCCGCACCTGCACCTGCAGGCACTTTGTTGATCGTCGACATCCAGGGTTTTCCGCTGTTCTTGTGGGGGATCGTGGGCGCTGGCGTCCGGCTCAGCGCGCGTGCAAACCGCGCGCATGCTTGACGAAGCGCCGCAATAGTTTGCGCGCCTGCGGCGCCGCCGTCACCTCGCGGGCGATGGTGGTGGGGCAGCGGCCGGCCTGTTTGAGCTCTTCGCCGCGGAAAGCCACGTAGCCGCGCATGTGGTGGGTGGCGAATTCGGGATGGAACTGCACGCCCCAGGCCCGGTCGCGCCAGCGGAAGGCATGGCAGCCGTCCTGTTCCGACTTGGCCAGCACGGTGGCGCCTTCGGGCGGCCGCAGCACGGTCTGCACGTGGGTGGAATGGGCCGGGAAACTCAGCGGCATGCCCGAGAACAGCGGGTCGTCCTGCGCCGGCGGATGCAGGTCGATGCTGACCGTGCCCGATTCGCGTCCGGCCGGGTTGTAGTCCACTTCGCCGCCCAGCGCGTGCGCCAGCAGCTGGTGGCCATAACAGATGCCCAGCAGCGACATGCCGTCGTGGGCGGCGTCGCGCAACCAGTCGGCGCTGCGTTCGCTCCATTCGGCACGGTCGGTGACCATGGCCGCCGAGCCGGTGACGAACACACCGGCAAATCCCTCGCGCCGCGGCAAGGCATCGCCCCGCTCCACGTTCACCACCACCGCTTCGCTGGCTTCCAGCCCGGCTGCCACGCGGATCCAGTGCGGAAAGCGGCCGTAACGGCGCAACCGGGTGGCGGGCTGTCCGGTTTCGACGATCAGGAACGGGGCTTTGTGCGAGTGGCTCACGGGCAAAAACGAGGTCGGTCAGGGGCTTGCGCGCTTATACTAGCCCGCTTTTCCGCAGTGCAATAAAAAGCCATGACAGGACCCACGTTCCAGGGCTTGATCCAGACCCTCAACGCCTATTGGGCAGCCCAGGGCTGCGTGCTGATCCAGCCGCTGGATATTGAAGTCGGCGCCGGCACCTTCCACCCGGCCACCTTCCTGCGCGCACTGGGCCCCGAGCCGTGGAGCGCCGCCTACGTGCAGCCCTGCCGCCGCCCCACAGACGGGCGTTATGGCGAAAACCCCAACCGCCTGCAGCACTACTACCAGTACCAGGTGGCGATGAAGCCCAACCCCGACAACATCCAGGAGCTGTATCTGGAGTCGTTGAAGGCATTGGGCATCGACCCGCGCGTGCACGACCTGCGTTTCGTCGAGGACAACTGGGAATCGCCCACCCTGGGCGCCTGGGGCCTGGGCTGGGAAGTGTGGTTGAACGGCATGGAAGTCACCCAGTTCACCTATTTCCAGCAGGCCGGCGGCCTGGAATGCCGTCCGGTGCTTGGCGAAATCACCTACGGCCTGGAACGGCTGTGCATGTACCTGCAGAACGTGGACAACGTCTACGACCTGGTCTGGACCGAAGGCCCGCAGGGCGTAGTGACCTATGGCGACGTCTACCACCAGAACGAAGTCGAGCAGAGCACCTACAACTTCGAAGTGGCCGACGTGGCCGAACTGTTCCACCGCTTCGATGCCTGCGAAGCCGAGTCGCAGAAGCTGGTGGAAGCCGGCCTGCCGCTGCCGGCGTATGAGCAGGTATGCAAGGCCAGCCACTGCTTCAACCTGCTCGACGCGCGCCGCGCGATTTCGGTGACCGAACGCCAGCGCTACATCCTGCGCGTGCGCAAACTGGCCCAGGCCGTGGCCGAGGCCTATTACGCGCAGCGCGAGAAGCTGGGCTTCCCGGGGCTCAAACGCAAGGACGCCGCATGACCGCCACTTCATCGGCCGCCAGCACTGTATTGGTTGCGTTCCTGTTCGCGATCTTCGTCGCGCATTGGGCGCAGAACACTCGCCGCAACAGCCTGCTGTGGTTCCTGTTCGGCTTCGTGTTGCCGCCGGTGGCGGGACTGGTACTGCTGTGGAAGAACAGCAGGCAGAGTGGGATCGCGCCAAGGCTTGAGGATGCGGGCCGCGCTGATCTGGTTGCGACACGCAAGGACGTCCTGTGAACCTGGCCGGCATGTTCGATTCGCGCTGCACGTCGCCAATCGCCATCGCCATGACGGTACGGGAGCTTGCGGTCGCGCACGGGACGATGCCGGTACCTGCTCGGTTCCACGTTGCATGGGTTGTCTCTCCGTCCGCGCCGCTGCCATGAAAGAACGCCTGACCCCGCACCACGCGCTGGCCGCGCTTGCCCGCGACGAAGAGCAGAAGCCCTTCGTCGAACTTTTCCAGCACGGCAGCCTGTCGGTGGAGATCTACCAGCCTGTGGGCCAGGACCTGCAGACGCCGCATACGCGCGATGAGGTCTACGTGGTGGTGTCGGGGGTGGGCGAGTTCGTCAACGGCGGCAAGCGCAAAGCGTTCGAAGCCGGCGAGCTGCTGTTCGTGCCGGCAGGGGGAGAACACCGCTTCGAGAATTTCAGCGACGACTTCGCCACCTGGGTGATCTTTTACGGCCCGGAAGGCGGCGAAGCAACAAGAGTCCCTCTCCCACCGGGAGAGGGGTTGGGGTGAGGGTACGGCGGAGTCCATGTCGGACGAACATCATGGACTCCGCCGTACCCTCATCCGCCCTCCGGGCACCTTCTCCCGAGAGGAGAAGGGGACTACTACCAGGTTTTTTGAAATGAGTGAAAGCAAGCCCCTACTGATCGAACTAGGCACCGAAGAACTCCCGGTCAAGGCCCTGCCCGGCCTGGCCCAGGCGTTCTTCGACGGCGTGATCGACGCGCTGCGCAAACGCGGCATCGACTTCGACCTTACCGACGCCAAGCCCCTGTGCACCCCGCGCCGCCTGGCCGTGCTGTTGCCGGCGGTGTCGGTGGAACAGCCGGAGCAGAGTTCGGAAGTGCTGGGGCCGTACCTCAACATCGCTCTCGACGCCGAAGGCCAGCCGACCAAGGCACTGCAGGGTTTCGCGGCCAAGGCCGGCATCGACTGGTCGCAGCTGGAACGCACCACCGACGGCAAGGGCGAACGCTTCGTGCATCGTTCCAACAAACCGGGCGCCAAGACCGCCGACCTGCTGGCCGAGATCGTGCGCGAGTCGCTGGCGGCCATGCCGATTCCCAAGCCGATGCGCTGGGGCGACCACGACTACGCCTTCGCCCGCCCGGTGCATTGGCTGGTGATGTTGCTGGGTAAAGACGTCGTGGACGCCGAAGTGCTGGGCGTGCGCAGCGACCGCATGAGCCGCGGCCACCGTTTCGAACACGCCAAGCCGGTGTGGGTCAACAATCCCGGCGATTACGTGGACGCGCTGCGCGGCGCGCACGTGTTGGTGGATGCGGACGAACGCCGCGCGCGCATCGCGCGCCAGGTACAGGACGCAGCGGCCAAGGCCGGCGGCGTGGCGCGCATCACCGACGACAACCTGGAACAGGTGAACTGCCTGGTGGAATGGCCGTCGGCGGTGCTATGCGGCTTCGAACGCGAATTCCTGGCCGTACCGCAGGAAGCGCTGATCGCGACCATGGAAGCCAACCAGAAATTCTTCCCGGTGCTGGACGACGGCGGCAAGCTGACCGAACGTTTCATCGGCATCGCCAACATCGAATCGCAGGACGTGGCCGAAGTCAGCAAGGGCTACGAGCGCGTGATCCGTCCTCGTTTCTCCGACGCGAAGTTCTTTTTCGACGAAGACCTGAAGCAGGGTCTTGCGGCGATGGGCGAAGGCCTGAAAACCGTCACCTACCAGGCCAAGTTGGGTTCGGTCGCCGACAAGGTGGCGCGAGTGGGCGCATTGGCGGAGACGATCGCGGCGCAGGTCGGCGCCGATCCGGCGCAGGCGCGCCGTGCGGCGGAACTGTCGAAGAACGATCTGCAATCGCGCATGGTCAACGAGTTTCCGGAGCTGCAGGGCATCGCGGGGCGCCACTACGCCAAGGCCGCCGGGGAGCCGAGCGAGATCGCGCTGGCGATCGACGAGTCCTACCAGCCGCGGTTCGCGGGCGACGACATCGCGTTGTCGCCTGCGGGCAAGGTGCTGGCGATTGCGGAAAGGCTGGACACGCTGGCGGGCGGTTTTGCTGCGGGCTTGAAGCCGACCGGCAACAAGGATCCGTTCGCGCTGCGGCGCAATGCGCTGGGGTTGGCGCGCACGATCATCGAAAGCGGATTCGATCTGGATCTTCGCGATTTGATCGAGAAAGCCGTCGAACGCTTGCCCGCGCAGGTGCAGCCTCACGCCGAACGCAACACGCAGAACCTGGGCGCTGAGCTTTACGACTTCATCCTTGATCGTCTTCGTGGTTATTACAGCGACAAGGGCGCGCCGGCTTCGCATTTCAACGCCGTGGCCGAATTGCGACCGCGCTCCTTGTACGACTTCGACACCCGCCTGGACGCCATCGGCCAGTTCGCCACGTTGCCCGAGGCCGAAGCGCTGGCTGCGGCCAACAAGCGCATCAACAACATCCTGAAGAAGGCGGACGTGGAGATTCCCCACGCCATCGACCGCAGCCTGCTCAACGACCCGGCCGAAAGCGCGCTGGCCGAAGCGGTGGAAGCGGCCCTGGGCGACACCGACGACGCCCTGCACCACCACGACTACATCCGCGTGCTCAGCCGCCTGGCGCTGCTGCGCCCGCAAGTGGATGCGTTCTTCGACAGCGTGATGGTGAATGTGGACGATGCGGCGATCCGCGCCAATCGATTGGCGTTGTTGAAGCGGCTTGCGGATCGGTTTGGCGCGGTGGCGGCGATTGAGCATTTGACTGGCTAGCCGGAAGCCGGAAGCCGGAAGCCGGAAGCCGGAAGCCGGAAGCCGGAAGCAAAAACGTTAGCGCGTCCTTCTCCCCTTGTGGGAGAAGGTGCCCGAAGGGCGGATGAGGGGAGCGAGCGAAGCGAGTGCTCTTGGCTCTGCGCCAAGATCAAGATGGATCCCAGCTTTCGCTGGGATGACGAACCTAGCGTCCTTCTCCCATGCGGGCGGAAAATGCCCGAAG
>Ga0209257_1000239_pt1 | contig 128383 bp, 130 predicted proteins | sample AraplaCvi_mCL_r2_FD_184277 | JGI IMG/M metagenome (GOLD analysis project Ga0209257, IMG submission 184277) | Arabidopsis root microbial communities from North Carolina, USA - plate scrape MF_Cvi_mCL_r2 (SPAdes) (version 2) | ecosystem: Host-associated > Plants > Roots > Endosphere | place... | reverse complement strand
TGGAACGGATCGACACGCTGGTCGTGGACAAGACCGGCACTCTCACCGAGGGCAAGCCGCGCGTCACCGAGATCATCCCCGCCGAAGGGGTGGATGAAACGCAGCTGCTGCGGCTCGCTGCCGGTGTCGAGCGCGCTAGCGAGCATCCCCTCGCCCGCGCCATCGTCGCCGCGGCGGAAGCGCGCCAGCTCCAAATCCCGAAGGTCCGCGGCTTCGAAGCGCCCGCCGGCCGCGGCGCCTATGGCCTGGTCGAGGGCAAGGTCGTGATGCTCGGCAGCGCCGCCTTCATGGCCGAACGCAAGATCGACACGGCGGCGCTCGCCGTTGCGGCCGACCGCCTGCGCCAGGATGGGGCCAGCGTGCTCTTCGCCGCGATCGGCAACCAGCTCGGCGGCGCCATCGCCATCGCCGATGCGGTGAAGGACACCACCGTGCCGGCGCTGCAGGCCTTAAAGAACGAAGGCATCCGCATCGTCATGCTGACCGGCGACAACAGGGTTACGGCGGAATCGGTCGCGCGCAAGCTCGGCATCGACGCGGTCGAGGCCGAAGTCCTGCCGGAGCACAAGCGCGATGCGGTCGAGAAGCTGCGCAAGGAAGGCCGCATCGTCGCCATGGCCGGCGACGGCGTGAACGACGCGCCGGCCCTGGCGGCCGCGGAGATCGGCATCGCCATGGGCACCGGCACCGACGTCGCGATCGAAAGCGCGGGGATGACGCTGCTGGGCGGCGATCTCGGCGGTATCCTGCGCGCGCGGAAGCTGTCGCGCGCCGTGATGGCGAACATCCGCCAGAACCTGTTCTTCGCCTTCGCCTACAACGTGGTTGGAGTCCCGGTCGCAGCGGGTGTGCTCTATCCCGCCTTCGGCCTGGTGCTCTCTCCGATCATCGCCGCCGCGGCCATGGCGCTTTCCTCGGTGAGCGTGATCGGCAATGCGCTGCGGCTGAGGGTGACGCGACTCTAGAGCCTTGCAATCCCCTGCCCGATCGGACATCTAAGAACCGTTCGGATCGGGGAAGTCGGTGATTTCAAAGCGCTTATCCGCGCATTACCAGCGGATCAACTTGGCACTTCTGGCGCTGATGGGCACCACGACGCTCGGCGCTCTGCTCGGCGTGCCGGGCCTGATTGAGAGCGATGCGCGCTTCGCCTGGCTGCTGGTTCCCGTCGTGCTGCTGACCAATTTCTGCTGGGCACTGCACCACGAGGCGATCCATGGCAGCTTTCACCGCGACCGGCGGGTTAACCTGCTGGCCGGGCGGTTCATGGCAATCCTGCTCGGCTCGTCGTTCCACCTGCTGCGCTTTGCGCATCTCATGCATCACCGCTTCAACCGCAATCCCGGCGACCGGCCGGATGTCTACGATCCCGCCGTCAAGTTACGGATAACGGCGCGCCTCGGTTTCCTGGGGAACCTAGTGCTCGGCCTCTATCTCTCCGAGCTGGTCGCGCCCCTGCTCTGCCTGTTTCCGCGATTCATGATCCGGCGCTTCCTCCAACGGATCTATCGTGGCGAGGACCCGGCTATCACCGAGATCCGCAAGGCAGCGTATCGCCTGTTCCTCAATCCGGCGCAGCTTCGGCACATCCGCACCGATGCGCTCCTCTCCCTTGCCTTGCTGACGGCGGCCGCCGTCGCGTTCGGCCGCCATTGGCCGCTGCTGCTGGCCTTCCTCGTCGGGCGCGGCGTCCTGATTTCGGTGTTCGATAATGTCTATCACTTCGCAACGCCGATCGACCGGCCGGATTATGCGCGCAACCTCGCCTTGCCGCGGCCGCTCCAGCTTCTGTTCCTGAACATCAACCTGCATCGCGTGCACCACCGCCGCTCGTCTATTCCCTGGTGGGCCTTGCCGGCCGAGCTTGAGGCCGGCGGCGACCGTTGCGACGCGCCGATGCTGCGCGCGGCCCTGGCGCAGTTCAAAGGCCCGGTGCCGCTTTCCGACTTGCCAGTGTTGGACCGCGCCTAGATCGGCGGCGTCGCGCCGTCGAGGCCGACCAGGATCCGCGTCGCGGTCACGCCGTCCGCATCCTTGGTCCCGGTGACGCTGACCTTGGCGCCGGGCTTCAGCATCGCGGCGTCGCCCTTGCCGAGCAGCGCGACCGGCGTGCCCTTCGGCACCACCACGGTCTGCTGACCATCCTTATACTTCAAGGTCAGCGTCAGGCCGTTATCGGTGACCGCGCCTTCGGTGCCGACGATGTTGCTGATGGTGGCATTGGTCATCGTGCCCTGCGCCACCTGCGGGAACGGCCGATAGCCTTCGCCGGTGCCGCGCATCGATTCCGGAAAGATATGCACTTCCAGCGCCTTCAGCGTGCCGTCGGGCTGCGGGATCGCCGCCGTGCCGACGAAAAGGCCCGGCGTGATGTCCTCGATTTGGGCCGCCTCCAGCGACGTGATCTTCGTCGCATCGGTGAGCTTGACCGCGACCGGCGCAGCACCCCCGGTCATGCTGAAGCTCCGGTCGCCGACCGACCGGATGGCGCCCCGAAGGTGCACTGCGGGCGAATCGGCAGCGGCCGCGCCTGCAAAAACGCCAATAAAAATCAGCGGAGCGAGAAGACGTCTCATGATCGTCACCCTTACCATCGCCCCCACGCCCGCGTGAGATAGTGGGGAGAGGGTGCCGCCACTGCAAGTCTCGCCCGCGTGATCGGCGAAGAAAAGGTCTCCGCCCTTGCAGAGCCTCGCCATTTGCTTAGACTGCCGCCGATTTTGTAAGACATTTGCAACCGCCGCTCCCAAACCTTCCCAACCAGGACTTTCCAGCATGGCCAAGACCTATGCGATCGCCATCGTCGGCATCGGCAAGATCACCGAGGACCAGCATCTACCCTGCATCGCCAAGAATCCGCGCTTCAAGCTCACCGGCCTGGTCAGCCAGCGCGGCGTCGCCCGCGAGGGGGTCCCCAGCTTCAAGACCCTGGGCGAACTGCTGAAATCCGGCACACCGGTGGACGCGGTCGCGATCTGCACCCCGCCGAACGTGCGCCATGCGCTCGCGGTCGCGGCGATGGATGCGGGCAAGCACGTCCTCCTGGAGAAGCCGACCACGGCAACCACCTTGGAGACCGCCGATCTGGTCGCCCATGCCGCGAAGACGGGCCGCGTCGCCTATGCGACCTGGCATTCGCAGCACAATGCCGCGGTCGATGAAGCGAAGCGCCTGCTGGCGGGAGAGCGCATCAAGCGGCTGCATGTCGAATGGAAGGAAGACGTGAAGCGCTGGCATCCCGGCCAGGAATGGATCTGGGCGCCCGGCGGATTCGGCGTGTTCGATCCCACCATCAACGCATTCTCGATTCTGACCAAGATCCTCCCCGCGCCGCTCTTCGTGACCGCGGCCGAACTCATCACGCCTTCGAACCGCGAAACGCCGATCGCCGGCAAGGTCAGTTTCCGCAGCCCCGCCGCGGAAGCCGACGCATCCCTGACCGCCGAGGTCGATTGGCGCCAGACCGGGCCGCAGAGCTGGAACATCGACATCGAAACCGAATCCGGAAAGAAGCTCGCCTTGCGCGACGGCGGCTCGAAGCTCTCCGTAGACGGCAAGGAAACCGTCGCCCAGCCGATGGAGGAATACGAGCGCATCTACGAGCACTTCGCCGAGCTGCTCGACAAGGGCGAGAGCGACATGCACTACGCCCCGCTGCAACTCATCGCCGACGCCTTCTTCGTCGGCAAACGGGTGACGACCGACGCGTTCCATTGGTGAAGAGCTAGCTCTCGCTGCCCTTTGCGTACGCCCGTGGCCAAGTCACGGGATGACGGCGGAGTGGTGGCGAGCACGGTGCGCACCCGCCACCCCCCCTTACGCCTCGACCAGACCCAGCACCTGACGGTCGAACAACTTGCGGTAGACGCCGTCCGGCCGCTTGGTCAGCGCGCGGTGATCGCCCTCCTCGATGATCCGGCCGCGGTCGAACACCAGGATCCGCTTCAGCGCCCGCACCGTCGAAAGCCGGTGCGCGATCACGATCGCGGTCCGGCCTTCGATCAGCCGCTCGGTCGCCTCGTGGATCAGCGCCTCCGATTCCGAATCGAGGCTCGAGGTCGCCTCGTCCAGGATCAGGATCGGCGCATCGGCGAGGAAGGCGCGGGCCAGCGCCACGCGCTGGCGCTCGCCGCCCGAGAGCTTCACGCCGCGCTCGCCGACCAAAGTGCCATAGCCCTTCGGCAGCCGCTCGATGAAGACATGCGCATTGGCGAGCCGCGCCGCTTCCTCGATCTCCGCCATCGTCGCCTCCGGACGGCCGTAGGCGATGTTCTCCGCCAGCGAGCGGTGGAACAGGATCGGCTCCTGCTGCACGATGGCGATCTGAGCGCGGAGGTCCGACTGGGTCGACAGGGCGATGTCCTGTCCGTCGATCAGGATCCGTCCGCCGTTCACGTCATGCAGCCTCTGGATCAGCTTCACGAAAGTGGTCTTGCCGGAGCCCGAGAGCCCGACCAAGCCGACCTGCTCGCTGGCCTTGATCGTGACATCAAGCCCGTCATAGAGCGGCGTATCGTGGCCCGGATAGTGGAAGCGCACGTTCTCGAAAACGATCTCGCCGTCGGTGATCGCGATCGGCCGCGCACCCTTGCGGTCGGCGATGCCATAAGGCTCGACGCCGATCGCCACCAGCTCCTCCATCTCGTTCACCGCATGCTGCAGGTCGCGGATGTACCAGCCCACGTCCCGCAAGTAGCCGTGGATCACGAGATAGGCTGTCAGCACATAGGCAAGGTCGCCCGGCGTCGCCTCGCCGTGCCACCAGAGCCAGAGCGCGAAGCCGATGATCGCTGCGCGCAGTCCGAGCAGCGCGATGAGCTGCGCCGAGCCGTTGTTGGTGCCGCGGGTCCAAGTGCGCCGGGTGCGCCTGGCCCATTTCGCCGTCAGTGCCGCGAGCCGCGCATCCTCACGGTGCTCGGCACCGAACGCCTTGACCACGGGATTGCAAGAGATCGCATCGGCCAAGGCGCCGCCGACCTTGGTGTCCCACTGATTGGAGAGTCGCGCCGAAGGTCCGACATAGGCAACCGAGCCGAGGCAGGCCAGCAGCACGAAGAAGATCGCGCCGATGAACACGATGGCGCCCATCATCGGCCAGCGATAGCCGAGCAGCACCGTCGTCCCCAGCAGCACCACCGCCGAGGGCAGCAGTGCCACCAGCAAGGTATCGTTCAGGAGATCGAGCGCCCAGATGCCGCGGGTGATCTTCCGGACCGTCGAGCCGGAAAAGGTGTTGGCATGCCAGTCGGTGGCGAAGCGCTGCACCCGATGAAAGGCCTCGCGCATGGCGTCGGACATGATGCCCAAGGTCATGCGCACCACGCCGAGGAAGCCGAGATGCCGGAAGAGCACCAGCATGCCGCCCAGCACGATCATCAGGCCGAGCGCCTCTAGCGCATGGTTGAGCGCGAGATCGCGATCACCCAAGGCCAGCGCGTCGATCAGCCGGCCGGCATAGAGCGGCACCAGCACGTCGGCCAAGGTCGAGAGCAGCACGCAGGTGCCGATCCCCAGCGCTAGCAGCGGGCGGCGCCGCCAATGGCTGAAGGTGAAGCCGAGCACGTTCTTGAACGGCGCCGCGCGGCGGTTCAACTCTACAAGGACGGAAGAAAAAGCGACTTTCATGGTCTTGATCCGGCGCCGCCCTCTCCGGGCTGGCAGCCGCTCCACTCAAATGGGTTCGACAAGATGCGGACGCGCGATCGGCGCGCATCGGCACGGGGTCGGCCTGAATCTCAGGAATTTGGTGCGGGGCGGTGGTCTTGGCCCCGCGACACCCGACCTCTCCGGCCGGGGCCTTCTCTCGAGGAGTTAGTGTCGAGAAGGCATTCGAGATTCCGCGGCGGTGCGCGACCCCGGCTTGACCTTCAGCCGACCCATCCATTCAACAGTTTGGATCGACAAGGCATACGGGATCCGGCCGAAAGCGTCGGACATAATAGCGATACGCATCCTGATCCTCCGGCCACGCGGTTGAGTGAAGAACGCGAAATGTACCGAAACCGCGTACGATTTGCAACCCAGGGGAAGGCTACGGTCGCCGCAGCACGTCCCTCAGCACCTCGGTCAGCCGCGGCGATGCGCTCTGCGCGATGTTGATGCGCAGGAATCGCGTCCATTGCCGCGACGGGCTGAACACGCTGCCCGGCGCCAGCACCACGCCGCGCCCGATCGCCCGCGCCGCCAGCGTTTCGGCATCCGGCGCATGCGGCGGCAACTCCATCCAGAGGAACATGCCCTGTTCCACCTCGGTCCAGAGCGTGAGGCCGAGGCTCTCCAGCCGCCGGCGCAAAGGCGGCGTCGCCTTCCGCAGCTTCTCGCGCAAGGCGGCGACGTGCTTTCTGTAGCTGCCGTCCTCGAGCAACCGGTGCACCACCTGCGCGGCGCCCTGGTTGTTGCCGAAGGTCGTCGCGAGCTTCAGGTCGGCGAGATGCCGGATCGTCTCCTCCGGCCCGGCGATGAAGCCGACCCGGAGCGCCGCCGAGATGGTCTTCGAGAACCCGCCGAGATGCAGCACGCGGGTGAATCCATCGAGCGCTGCGAGCCGCGGCGTCGGAACGGCCTGGAAGTCGCGGAACACGTCGTCCTCGACGATCCGGAAATCGCAGCGTTGCGCCAGGTTGAGCAGCCGATGCGCCTGCCCCGGCGCGAGGCTGAGTCCGGTCGGATTCTGCATCGCCTGATTGGCGAGATAGAGCTTCGGATGTTCCGCCGCGGCCAGCCCTTCCAGCGCCGCAAGGTCGATGCCGTCCCTGGTCATCGGCACCGGCAAGGCGCGCGCCCGATGCGCGCGGAGGACCGCGTGATAATTGAAATAACCGGGGTCATCGACCAGCACCGCATCGCCCGGCTGGATCAGATAGCGGCAGACCAGATCGACCGCCTGCGAGGCACCGTCGGTCAGCAGGATCGTTTCCGGCGTCGCCGCGATGTCGAGCTCGGCCAGGCGCAGCCGGATCTGCTGGCGCAGGGGCAGATAGCCGAGCGGATGACCGTATTGCAGCAGCTGCGCCCCCGGCATCGCGGCGATGCCGCGCAGGGCCCGGCGGATGCCCGCCTCCGGCAGCCAGGAATCCGGCAGCCAGCCGCAGGCCGAATGCACGACCCGGTCGTCGAGCGACAGCGATTGGCGCATCATCCAAACCGGATCGACCGCTTCCGGCACTGCACGTCCCGGCATTGTTTCGCGGCTGAGCAGGGTCAGCGGCGCCTCGCGTCCGGCGACGAAGAATCCGGATTTCGGCTTGGCGGTGATCAGCCCCTGGGCGATGAGCCGGTCGTAGGCCTCGACCGCGGTGAACGGGCTGATGCGGTTGGCGGCGGCCAGCTTGCGGATCGAAGGCAGCTTCTCGCCCGGGAGCAGCCGCTTCGCGGCGATCGCGGCGCGCAACGCGGCCACCACCTGCTCCTGCAGGGGCGTCGCAGCGGCGGATTCCAGGTCGAGATTCATCTGTATTGGTCTCTGTAGCGGTACAGAATGATGAACTATACCGCATCTGTGGCTGGCTGGGCGAGCCTCCTCCGCTCATCTTCACTGCATGACGATCCAACTCACGGCCCCACGAGCCGACAACCACCGCCTGGCCGGCATGATCCAAGGCGCCATCGGCATGGCGATCTTCGCCGGCTCCCTGCCCGCCACGAGGATCGGCGTGCAGGGGCTCGATGCCACCTTCATCACCGCAGGCCGTGCGGCCGGCGCCGGGATTCTCGCGGCGCTGCTGCTCGGCCTCATGCAGCAGAAGCTGCCGTCGCGGGCCGACATCGTGCCGCTGCTCGTGGTCGCCGGCGGCGTCGTGCTGGGCTTTCCCCTGCTGACCGCCTTGGCCCTCAAATCCGTGCCGTCGGCCCATGCCATCGTCTTTGTCGGCCTCCTGCCGCTCGCGACTTCGCTCTTCGCGGTGATGCGAACAGCGGAGAAGCCGCGTATGCCGTTCTGGCTGTGGGCCATCGCCGGCAGCGCCGCGGTCTGTGCCTATGCGCTCTGGCACTCGACCGGCGGCTTCGCCGCACCAGACCTCCTGATGCTGGGCGCGATCGTGGTCTGCGGCCTCGGCTATGCCGAGGGCAGCCGGCTCTCCAGGCGCATTGGGAGCTGGCAGGTGATCTGCTGGGCGCTGGTCCTCTCGCTCCCCGTGAGCCTGCCGGCGACCTGGGCCGGCTTCCCCGCAGATCCCGGGGCCGTCGCGCTGCCAGCCTGGGTCGGCTTCGCCTATGTGACCTTCTTCAGCATGTTCATCGGCTTCTTCTTCTGGTACCGCGGCCTCCTGCTCGGCGGGATCGCCCGGGTCAGCCAGATCCAGTTGTTCCAGCCGTTCCTGGGCCTGGCACTTGCCGCTTTGGTCCTGGGCGAGACCGTGTCGCCGGATATTGCGGTGGTGGCACTGGTGATCGGCGTCTGCGTCTGGCAGGCACGGAAGCACGCTTAGCTTTACAAGACGCGCCCGAAACTCATTCCCGGCCCGCCCAAAAACGCATTTCCAAATCCCCCGCCCGGCGATGGACCTTCACCCATCACCGCCGGGACACGTCACCCTTCATGGACACTTTCGACACCATCATCGTCGGCGCCGGTTCCGCCGGCTGCGTGCTTGCGGACAAGCTTTCCGGGGCAGGGCTCAGCGTGCTGCTGCTGGAAGCCGGCGGCAGCGACCGCCGGTTCTGGATCAAGCTGCCGATCGGCTATGGGCGGCTCTTTTATGACGAGACGCTGAACTGGGCCTATCAAACCGAGCCCTGCGCCGCCTTGAACAATCGCTCGCTCTATTGGCCGCGCGGCAAGGTGGTCGGCGGCTCGAGCTCGATCAACGCGCTGGTCTATTACCGTGGCCTGCCGCACGATTATGACGATTGGGAGAAGATGGGTGCCGCGGGCTGGAGCTGGAACGACGTCCGCCCGGTCTTCGAAGCCAACGAACGCCGGATGAGCGAATCCGGCATGCGGATCGGCAGCGGGCCGCTGAGCGTCTCGCGCATCGACGCCGACGCGCATCCGCTGAAGGAACGCTATTTCCAGGCGGCGCGCGAGCTGCAACTGCCGCTGACCAGCGACATGGTGCATCAGCCGGAGGGTGCCGGGCTCTATCAGATCACGACCAAGAGCGGCTTCCGCTGCTCCGCCGCCGATGCCTTCCTGCGCCCGGCGCTGAAACGCGGGTTGGTGAAGCTCGAAACGGATTCGATGGCGACGCGGATCCTGTTCGAAGGCAAGCGCGCAGTGGGGATCGAATACCGGCGCTACGGCCATCTGTTCCAGGCCGGCGCCCGCTTCTCGGTGATCCTCTCGGGCGGCGCGGTGAACTCGCCGCAGCTCCTGCAGCTCTCCGGCATCGGCCCGGGCGCTTTGTTGCAGCAACAGGGCATCGCGACCGTTGCGGACAATGCGAATGTCGGCGCCAATCTCCAGGACCACCTGGCCGTCACCTATTACTACAAGTCCAAGGTCCCGACCTTGAACGACGAATTGAACTCGATGTGGGGCCAGTTCAAGGCGGCCTTGCATTACGTGCTGACCCGCCGCGGCACGTTGAGCCTCAGCGTCAACCAGTGCGGCGGCTTCGTGCGCTCTTCTGCTGCAGCGAAGCGCGTCGACATGCAGCTCTATTTCAACCCGATCACCTATCCCTCGCCGAAGCCCGGCGAGGTGCGGCGCATCGATCCCGATCCCTTCTCGGGCTTCATCCTCTCGTTCCAACCCTGTCGCCCGACCAGCCGGGGCACGATCACCATCAAGGACCGCGGCATCGACACGCCGCCGAAGATCGCGCCCAACTATCTCTCGACCGAGCAGGATATCCAGGAAGCGATCGCCGGCGGCAGGCTGCTGCAGCGGCTGGAGGCCACGCCCGCGATCAAGGACATCATCCAGGAGACGATCCCGCCGGTGCTCGGCCCGATGTCCGAGGCGGATCTCCTCGCCGATTTCCGCGCCCGCTGCAGCACCGTCTTCCACCCGACCTCGACCTGCAGGATGGGCGCGAGTGCCGCAGATTCCGTGGTCGACAACCGCAGCCGTGTCTTCGGCATCGAAGGCCTGCGGGTCTGCGATGCCTCGATCTTCCCGACCGTCACCTCGGGCAACACCAACGCCGCCACCATCATGGTCGCGCGCAAGATGAGCGACGCCATCGTCGCCGATGCGAAGTCCTGATATAACCGCCAAACCAGCGGGGGAGCCGATCATGAAAATCAAAGACCTCAAGACCTTCATCGTCGGCAACCCGCCGCCGGGCTTCGGCGGCCGCTACTTCGTGTTCGTGAAGCTGATCACCGACGACGGCATCGAGGGGATCGGCGAGGTCTATGCCGCGACCTTCGGGCCGAAGGTGGTCGAGGCCATGATCAAGGACGTGTTCGAGCGCCATGTCTTGAACCGCGAGCCGTTCCGGATCGAGCAGATCTGGCGCGAAGTCTATTCCCGCGGCTATTCCCAGCGCCCCGACATCTCGCTGATGGGCGTGCTCTCGGCGATCGAAATGGCGCTCTGGGACATCATCGGCAAGGCCGCCAACAAGCCGATCCATGCGCTGATGGGCGGCAAGGTGCATGAGCGCCTGCGGAGCTACACCTATCTCTATCCGGACGAGAAACAGGACGCCGCTGACTTCTACAACGATCCGGACGCCTCGGCGAAGCGCGCGGCGGAATATGTCGCCATGGGCTTCACCGGCATCAAGTTCCGATCCGGCCGGTCCTACACAATCTACGATCCGCACCAGCCGAGCCTCTTCGACATGGATCAGTCGGAGCTGTTCTGCAAGCGCCTGCGCGAGGCGGTCGGCAGCAAGGCTGACCTGTTGTTCGGCACGCATGGCCAATTCACCACCTCAGGCGCCATCCGCCTGGGCCGCCGCATCGAGGCCTATGACCCGCTCTGGTACGAAGAACCGACGCCACCCGAAATGCCGGAGGAAATGGCCAAGGTCGCGCGCGCCTGCAAGGTGCCGATCGCGACCGGCGAGCGCCTGACCACGAAATACGAGTTCGCGCGGGTGCTCGAACTGGGCGCCGCCTCGATCCTGCAGCCGGCCTTGGGCCGCGTCGGCGGCATCTTCGAGGCGAAGAAGATCGCGGCCATGGCGGAGACGCATTACGCACAATTAGCACCGCATCTCTATGCCGGCCCGATCGAGGGTGCGGCGAACATTCAGCTTGCGGCGACCCTGCCGAACTTTCTGATCCTGGAGAGCATCCAGACCTGGGGCGGCTTCCATGCCGAGCTCCTGAAGAAGCCGATCCGCTGGGAAGACGGCTATGTCATCGTCCCCGACGCGCCCGGCCTCGGCGTCGAGCTGAACGAGGAAGTCGCGCTGGCGCATCCCTATACCGGCGACCGGCTGCATCTCGAAGTGCAGACCACGCCGGTCAACTACTCGACGGCCAATAAATTCGGCGGCGGGTCCTAAGATAGGGTCGTCACCCGCGGGCTTGACCCGCGAGCCTGGTTCCGCGTCGGCACAAGATGCCCGGATCAAGTCCGGACGTGACGAATGGAGAGACTCGTGCGCTACGGTTTTATCGGCCTCGGCCATCTCGGCGGCCATCTCGCCGCCAGCCTTGTTCGCGGCGGCTTCCAGGTTGCAGTCCATGATCGCGACCGCGCCGCAGCAGAGCCGGTGCTGAAGCTCGGCGCCATCTGGACCGACTCGCCGGCCGAAGCGGCCAGGGATGCCGACGGCCTCATCACCTGCCTACCGTCGCCCAAGGCGAGTGAAAGCGTGATCACCGCGGCGCTCGACGGCTTCAAGCCAGGCGCCACCTGGATCGAAATGAGCACGGTGGACGAGGACACACTCGCGCGCCTTTCCGCCCCGCTGGCATCGCGCAAGGTCGACGTCCTCGCCTGCCCGGTCACGGGCGGCGTGCACCGGGCCGAGGCCGGTGCCATCACGGTGCTGGTCGGGGGCGACCAGGGCGTATTCGAGAAGCACCGCAGCGCGCTCCAGGCGATGGGCGGCGAAGTGATCTATCTCGGCGGCCATCAACAAGCGTCGGTGACCAAGGTCGTCACCAACATGCTGGCCTTCATCCATCTGATCGCCGCCGGCGAGGCGCTGATGCTCTGCAAGAAGGGCGGCGTCGATCTCGGCACAGCCTTCCGCGCGATCAAGGCCAGCTCCGGCAACAGCTTCGTCCACGAGACCGAGAGCCAGGTGATCCTCAACGGCTCCTACGACATCGCCTTCACCATGGACCTAGCCTGCAAGGATGCCGGCTTCGCCCTGGAGATGGGCCGCCGCTTCGGCGTGCCGCTGAAGCTCGCCGGCCTCATGGAGCAGACCTTCGTCGAAGGCCGCGCCAAATACGGTGGCGAGGCGTGGTCGTCGATGATCGTGAAGCTGCTGGAGGATTCGGTCGGCGAAGAACTGCGGGCACCGGGCTTCCCGGCGAAGCTTGCCCCGGAGTAGGATGGGCGCATGCAGCGTCCGATCGACATTCCGACGGTCATCAAGACCGATCCCGCGACCTTCGAGCCCTACACCCTCGATGGGCCGGATTATCCGGGCTTGCGCTGGCTGCCGATCACCTTCGATGCCAAGACCAGCCGCGGCAGCTACTATTTCCACATGCTGCCGGGCTCCGTCACCAAGCCGCACACCCACCCCAATTACGAAGAGTTCTACGTGATCGAGGGCGAAGCAATCGAGAGCGACGGGCGGGTGTTGAAGACTGGCGACTTCGTAAGTTTCAAGCCGGGCTCGTTCCATAATACGCGGACCGAGACCGGCTGCCTGATGATCGTGTTCGAGTGGGCGCCGGTGTAGCTGTCTCCCCAGGTCAAGCCCGCAGATGATGGCATTCCCTTATGAAACGCTGAACGCCGAGCCGTGCACGGCCTGTTGCTCGATTGCCCTGAAATCCCAGGCAATGCCGAGACCCGGTTCGTCCGACGGGATCGCGTGGCCGTCCTCGATCCGCATCGGTTCCGTGGTCAGGGTGTCGAGCTGCGGAATGTACTCGACCCAGCGCGCATTGGGCACGGCCGCGCATAAGGAGACGTGCAGCTCCATCAGGAAATGCGGGCAGACCGGCACGTTGAAGCATTCGGCGAGATGCGCGACCTTCAGCCAGGGCGTGATGCCGCCGATCCGCGCCACGTCCACCTGCACGATCGAGCAGGCGCCCTGCTGCAGGTATTCGCGGAAATGCAGGGGACTATAGAGGCTCTCGCCGACCGCGACCGGGATCGTCGTGCTCTGGCTCAAGCGTACATGACCCATGAGATCGTCGGCGGTCAGCGGCTCCTCGATCCAGGCGATGTCGATCGGCGTCAGGCAGCGCGCACGGCGGATCGCCTCGTCCACGGTGAAGCGCTGGTTGCAGTCCGTCATGATTTCGAAGGAAGGCCCCACTGCCGCGCGCACCGCCTCCAGCCGCGCCACGTCCTCGGAGACATGCGGCCGGCCGATCTTGATCTTCGAGCCGCCGAAGCCCTTCGCCTTGGCCTGCAGCGCGTCGTCGACCAAGGCCGCCGTCTCGATATGCAGCCAGCCGCCCTCGGTGGTGTAGAGCGGCACCTTCGCCTGTGCGCCGCCCGCCATCCGGTGCAACGGCTCTTTCAGGCGCCGGCATTTCAGGTCCCAAAGCGCGGTGTCGATCGCCGCCAGCGCCAGCGCGGTGATCGCACCCACCGTGGTCGCATGGGTGATGAACAAGAGATCGCGCCAGATGCGCTCGATCTCCAGCGCTTCGCGGCCGATCAGCGCCGGCGCCAGCGTGTGCTCGATCAGCTTCATGATCGACGGTCCGCCGGTGCCGATCGTGTAGCTGTAGCCGGTGCCGACCGCGCCGTCGGCATCATAGATGCGGACGATCGGCGTCTCCTGGCTGACAAAGGACTGGATCGCGTCGGTGCGCTTCACCTTCGGCTTCAGATCCATCATCAGGGCTTCGACACGAGTGATCTTCGCCATCTTCGTGTTCCTCACGCCGCCGCGCTGCTGTGGATGAAGCTCATGATCGCCTGGCTGACCCGCTCGTAGTTGCGGTCGTTCTCCACCTCGCCCTTGATGGTGAAGCCGGACATGACCAGGATGTGGTCGGCGACATCGACCATCTCCGGCATGTCCGAGGTGATCAGCAGGATCGCCGTGCCTCGCTCCGCCAGCTCATGAATGAGATCGTGCAGGTAGGCCTTGGTCTTGATGTCGATGCCGACCGTCGGCTCGTCGATGATCAGCAGCTTCACGCCGGCCGCGATCCACTTCGCCACCGAGACCTTCTGCTGATTGCCGCCGGAGAGGTTGCCGATGGTCTGGTAGACCGACGGCGTCTTGACCTCGAGCTGCTGCAGCACCGGGGCGGTGCGGTCGATCACCGAGCGGTCGCGCAGGAAGCCCAAGGCATTGGCGAGGCTGCGCCAGACCGTGATGCCGGCATTGCCGAGCACCGTGTGCAGCAAGATCAATCCTTCCTGCTTGCGGTCCTCGCTCACATAGCCGATGCCATGCCGGTGCAAGGCATCGGCCGGCGAGGCGATAGCGACCGGCTTGCCGTTGACCAGCATCTCCCCCGCGGTGCGGCGGACCTGGCCGAGGATCGCCTTCGCCAATTCGCTGCGCCCGGCGCCGACCAGCCCATAGAGGCCGATGATCTCCCCTGGCCGGATGCTGAGCGAGATGTCGCGATGACCCGCTGCGGTTCCGACATTCTTCAGCTGCAGATAAGGCGCGGTCGTGGCACGCGGCCGCGGTGCGCGCTTGGCGATGCGCTCCTCGCGGCCGATCATCATCTTCACGACATCGGTGCGGGCAAGCTCTTTGAGCGGCATGGCCGCGCAGGCATTGCGACCGTCGCGCAGCACGGTGACGGTGTCGCAGAGGCCGAAGACTTCTTCCAGCTTGTGGCTGACGAAGACGATGGCGACGCCGTCATCACGCAAGCGGCGCAGGATGCCGAACAGCACCTGGGTCTCGTTCGGCGTCAGCGAGGCCGTCGGCTCGTCGAGCAGCAGTACCCGGGTCTGCAAGGCCAGCGCCTTGCCGATCTCGACCAGCTGCATCTGTGCCACCGAAAGGCTGGAGACCGGCCTGCGCGGGTCGATATAGAGATCGAGCAGCCGCAGCCACTTTGCGGCCTCCTCATGGAGCTTGCCGTAGTCGATCACCGAGAGGGCGTGTGCGCCGAGGCGCTCCAGCATGATGTTCTCGCCGATCGAGAAGCGGCTGACCAGATTGCGTTCCTGGTGCACCGCGCCGATGCCGGCCGAGACCGCCTGGCGCGGGTTGGCGAAACGAACCGGCTGTCCATTCAGCGTGACTTCGCCCTGGTCGGGGCGGTGCAGGCCGGTGATGATCTTGATCAGCGTCGATTTGCCGGCCCCGTTCTCGCCGAGCAGCGCGTGGATCGAGCCCGGCATCAGCGTGAGCGAGACATCGTCCAGCGCCTTCACCCCGGGAAAGCTCTTCGAGGCGTGGGAGACTTCGAGTGCGGCGCTCATGCTTTCGCCCTCGCAACCCGCAGCTCGCGCAGTCGGTTGATGCCGACGGCCCAGAGGATCATGGCGCCGAGCACGATCTGCACCACGAAGGGGTCGATCGCGAACAGGACGAGCGCCTGGGTGATGATGGCGATGATGACCACGCCGAAGAACGTCCCGCCGACGCTGACATGGCCGCCCGACAGGATCGCACCGCCGATCACCGGCGCGGCAAAGGATGAGATCAGCCAATCCTCGCCGATCGCGGGGTGGCCGATCTGCAAGCGCGCCACCAGCATCATCCCCGCGCCCGCGGCCAGCAGGCCCGAGAGCGCATGCGCCCAGATCACCGTCGTGTCGAGGTTGACGCCCGAAAGCTCCGCGGCATTGCGGTTGCCGCCGATCGCCAGGATGTAGCGGCCAATCCGCAGCCGATTGAAGATCGCCCACATTCCCACCCCGGCAACGATCATCGGCAGGACCAGCCAGGGGATCGGTCCGGCCATGGCGAGGTTGCCGAAATCCTTCACCGACTGCGGCACACCGTAGAAAGGTTGCGCTTCGGTGATGCCGAGGTTGATGCCCTTGAATATCTGCAATCCTGCAAGCGTGATGATGAAGGCCGATATTCCTGTGCGCGCGATCACGTATCCGCTGGCCATGCCCGCTGCGACGCCAATCGCCAGGCCGCCACACATCGCGAGCAAGGGCGGCAGTTGCCAGATCTCCATCATCGCCGCGAAGCTGATCGCCACCAACCCGCCGATCGAGCCCAGCGCGAGATTCATCTGTCCGACGGCGATAATCACCAGCTGGCCCAGGGCGATCAGCATGTTGACCGCGATCGCCGAGAGCAGCACGAGAATGTTGAAGGGCGAGAGGAAGCTCGGCTGGAAGATCGAGATCACGACGATCGCGACCAGGCTGACCAGGGCCGGTCCGATCCAATCGTTGTCGAAGGCGCGGGTGAGCTTGTCGCCGTTCATTCAGACCAGCCCACGTCGCCGCAAGATCACGTGCCGCCCACGATCCGCCAGCACGGCGGCCAGCAGCATCAGGCCGAGGCAGGCCTGGATCCAGAATTCGCCGATCCGCAGCTGCAGCAGGCCGGCGGTGATCACGTTGACGAAGGCTGCGCCGAGGAGGGTGCCAAACACGGCGACCCGGCCGCCGGAGAGCAAGGTGCCGCCGAGCACCGGCGCCAGGAAGGCCGGCAACAGCCAGTCCTGCCCGAGCTGCCCCGCCATGCTCGGCACCGCGGCACCGGTGCGCGCGGTCACCATCAACCCGGCAAGCGCGGCCAGCGCACCGGTCAGGGCATGGCAAGCGATGAACATCCATCCGGTGCGCACGCCGGAAACCTCGGCGGCGCGCGGGTTGGCGCCGGCGGCGAGCACGCGGCGGCCGAGCGTCGTGTAGCGGTAGAAGACCGAGAGTGCCACGCAGACCGCGACCGAGATCGCCAGCAGCGCCGAGACCTTGCCGCCGAGCTTCAGCCTGCCGAGGGCGGCCACTTCCGGCGGCAGGCCTCGGAAGGCCTCGGCCTTGGTGAGAAAGATCATCACGCCGAAGAAGATGCTCATGCTGGCGAGGGTGATGATGAAGCTGTGCACGCCGCTCCGCACCACAGCGTAACCGTTGATCGCGCCAAGCAAGGCGCCGAACAGGATCGCGCCGGGAATCGAGACCGAGAGCGGCAGTCCCAGGCGTTCGCAGAGCCAGCCGAACACCATGGCCGCCGAGACGCCGATCGCGCCGACCGAGAGGTCGAGGCCTCCGGTGACGATGACGGCCATCATGGCAAGGCCGATCATGGTGTCGATGCCGATCTGGCGGCCGATGGCGAAAAGGCTGAACGGCGCGCTGAAGCCGGGCAAGGCGCTGGCGAAGGCAGTGAAGGCGAGCGCGATCAGCACGACGAGCCCGAACTCGTTGCTGAACAGTATCTTCTGGAACTGGGAGGTACCGCCGGCGGCCTCGGGGACCGCCGGCGTAGAAGTTTCGATGCTCACGCGTCTACTTGCAGGCCAGGAAGTCCTTGTCGAAGTTTTCCTTCAAGGTCTTGGTGATGCCGCGCATCGCATCGACGTAGGTGTCGACCTGAGAGGCATCGACGAAGACCGTGCCGGAATCGACGAACTTCGCGGTCAGCGCATTCTTCGCCCAGGGCGCGCTGTCCTTGATGGTGCAGCCGGAGCGCAGCTTGTCGAGCACATAGGAGCCGACATAGCCCTGGCCGTAGGGATTCTGCAGCATGGTGCCATTGACATAGCCGTCCTTGATCGCCTTCAGCACGACCTCGTCATGGTCGATGCCGACCATCTTGATCCGCTTGTCGCCGATCTTCCTGAGCGCATTCGCCGCGGTGACGGCCGGGACCCAGGCGGTGGTGACGATGCCGTCCACCTCGGCGGCATGGGCCGCGAGATAGGCGTTGATCTTCTCCTCGGCCGGCTGCGGCGCGTCGATATCGGCGATCACCTGGATCACCTTGACCGCACCGTTGGTCTCGTCCGCCGCCTTCTGCACCGCGTCGATGCGGAGCTGGGTATTGGGATCGACCAGGAAGCCGGTGAAATGCGCGATCGAGCCCTTGCCGCCCATCGCCTTGATCAGCTCCTTGGTGCCGAGATAGGCGGAATTGGCGACGTCGGTGCCCATGCAGAACAAGGCCGGGTTCGGATCCTTCAGGCAGCCGGCCAGCGCCAGTGCCTGGCCGCCATTCTCGACGATCTCCTGCACGACCGGCGTGGTGCCGACCGCATCGCCCGGGAAGATCAGGAAGGAATTGTAGCCCTGGCTCAGCAAGCTCTCGAGCAATTGGCTCTGCTGCGAGAGCTCCCACTTTTGCGGCACGCGATAATCCGCGGCGCCGATGCCGAAATCCTTCACCGCATCCTTGCCGGCCTGCTCCCAGGCCGAGAAGTAGGGGTGCGGGCCGCCCGGCACGAGGGCGACCTTGGTCTGCGGATCGGCCAGGGCCGCGCCGGCCAGCAGCAGCGACGAGACGGCGGACAGAGCGAGGATGCGGATAGCGCTGTTCATGAGTCCTCCCGGGATGTTGCTTATGCGGTGCTTGTAAACCGCACCGCTCGATGGGATGCTAGTATACAAGCTCGAAGCGGTCAACGCGCCCCGAGGAGAGATGGCACCGGCCAAACCGAAACCGCAGGCGGAAACTTTCACGCTGGACCGCAAGCTTCCGGCGGCCGAGCAGGTCTATCGCGGCCTACGGGAAGCGATCCTCAGCTGCCGGCTGGAGCCCAACGAGGCGATCAGCGAGAACCGGCTCTGCGGGCTGTTTGGCGTCTCGCGCTCACCGGTACGGACGGCGATCACGCGCCTCGCCGAGGACGGGTTGATCGACATCTTCCCCCAGCGCGGCACCTTCGTGGCACCGATCAAGCTCAGGCAGGTGCGCGAGGCGCAGTTCGCCCGCTCAGCGCTTGAAGTGGCACTCGCCGCCGAGGCGGCGAAACACTGGCACGACGGCGACACCGCGGCGATCCGAGCCAATCTGGACGCGCAGAGGCGGCACGCGAAGGCGCGCGACGTCTGGGGCTTCCACCTCGACAACGAGACCTTCCACCAGACGATCGCCCGCGCGGCTCGGCTCGAAGGCGTCTGGTCCACGGTGCAGAGCGTCAAGGCACAGTGGGACCGCATCGGCCATCTCGCCAACCGCGTGCCGGCCCACACCGCCGTCATCGTCGCGGAACACGAGAAAATCGCGCGGGCGCTGGAAAAGCGCGATGCCAAGGCGGCGGCGGCGGCGATGAAGCTGCACATCAAGTCGGTGGATCACGCCATCGCGCGGCTGCAGCCGGAGCACGGCGACTACTTCGTCGAGGAATAGGCGCGCGTCAGCGCCGGGTGGGTTCGATCCCGGGAACACCGGCGATCGCTTCGCTCAGATAATCCGCCAGCAGGCGCACCCGGGCGATCGCGGCCCGTTCCGGAACGATCAGCATATTGAATGGGACCGGCGGCGGCGCATAGTCGGGGAGGATGACCTCGAGCTTTCCGCCCGCCAGCAGGTCATCGACCAGCCAGTGGTGCGTCGGGCCATAGCCGCGCCCGGCAGCAAGCGCCGCGCGGGCAGCGAGGCCGTGATCGACGCGGAAGCGTCCGTCGAACGGCACTTCATGACGGCTGCTTCGCGGGCCGTGGAGCACCAGGGTGTCGCTGCCGGCGATGTTCGACATGCGAATGCCCGCGAGCCGCGCCAGGTCCTTCGGCGTCTTCGGCCGGCCCTGGGCCGCGAGGTACTGCGGCGCCGCGACCAGCATGCGTCGGCTCTGACCGAGGCTGCGCATCTTCATCGAACTGTCAGTGAGCGGTCCCAGGCGCAGCGCGATATCGACGCCTTCGCGCACCAGATTGACCCGGTCATCGGTCAGGTTGAGATCGATCGCTATCTGCGGGTTGCGGTCCTGGAAGGCGAAGATCAGGCGGCAGGCCTGCAGCACGCCGAACGCCGCGGTGCAGGAGACGCGGATCGTTCCGGCCGCGGCACCGCGCGTGGCGCGCGCCTCGTCGCCGGCCTGCTCTATCAGGCGCAGGATCTGAACCACCTTCGCATAGTAGCGGCCGCCTTCGTCGGTCAGCGTCACGCGGCGCGTGGTGCGGCTGAGCAGCGGCACGCCGACCGCGTTCTCCAGCTCGCGCAGATGCCGCGTGATGGTGGACTGGGCCACCCCCTGCTCACGCGCCACGGCCGAAAGGCTGCCCCGCTCCGCCACGCGGACGAAGCTGCGCATCCGCTCGAGCGTGACGTCGGGGTTATCCATTTTTCGGCATAATCCTATCCATTCTCTCTATCTAGTGGATAGTCACGGCACCGTCTATCTCAGGGTCCAACCATCCCGGAAAGGACCTCGAAAAATGAAAGTCTTGCTGGTTTATGCCCATCCCGAGCCGCGATCGCTGACCGCCGCCTTGCGCGACGTCGCGGTGCAGGAGCTCGAAGCCCAAGGCCATGAAGTGCGGATCTCCGACCTCTACGCCATGGGCTGGAAATCGGAAGTCGATCGCGCCGACTTCCCGCCGCTGGCAGCCGATGCCCGGCTGCAGGTTGCGAATGCCTCCGCCGAGGCCTTCGCAACCGACAGCCTGACCGAGGATGTGAAAGCGGAGATCGAGAAGCTGCTCTGGGCCGACACGCTGATCCTGCAGTTTCCGCTCTGGTGGTTCACCATGCCGGCGATCCTCAAAGGCTGGGTCGACCGCGTGTTCGCCTACGGCTTTGCCTATGGTGTCGGCGAGCACAACGAGATGCGCTGGGGCGACCGCTACGGCGAAGGCACCTTGGCCGGCAAGCGCGCCATGGTGATCACGACCGCCGGGGGCCGCGAGACCCATTACCGCCCACGCGGAATAAATGGGCCGATCGACGACCTGCTGTTCCCGATCCAGCACGGCATCCTGTTCTTTCCAGGCTATGCCGTGCTGCCACCCTTCGTGCTCTATCACGTGGATCGCCTGGACGCGGCGGGCTTCGAGGCTGCGGCGCAACACCTGCGCGAGCGGATGCGCACGCTGGAAACCACCGCGCCCATTCCCTATCGCCGGCAGAATTTCGGCGACTACCTCATCCCGACCATGGAGCTGCGACCCGAGCTCGGCGCGGCCGGTGCAAGCGGATTCGCATTGCACGTGGACGAGGGCGATCGGCCGGCGACACGGCCGGCGAAGATCGCCTAGGCCCGTGCCTCAGATAGAGCCAAAGCGCCGGCCCGCCGGTGACGCAGGCTGCTGTCCGGGCCATGGCCGCACCTCGCCCCGCCTTGGCGCTGGAGATTGTTTCCATACAAATTGCAGGGCGCCCATGCGCGGAAATTCACCATAAACGGCGACCTGCCGCATTGCGCCGGGGGCCGGCGGGCGCTATTTTCCCGGCCGTTTTCCCGTCCCGCCAGAAGTGAGAATCATGGCCGCCTTCCTTGCCGAACGCCTCGACCGGATCCAGCCCTCGCCCACGATCGCCGTCACCATGAAGGCGCGGCAGCTGAAGGCGGAAGGCCGCGACGTGATCGGCCTCGGCGCCGGCGAGCCGGATTTCGACACGCCGGACAACATCAAGGAAGCCGCGATCGCGGCGATCCGCGCCGGCGACACTAAGTACACCAATGTGGACGGCACCGATGCGCTGAAGAAGGCGATCATCGCCAAGTTCAAGCGCGAGAACGGCCTCGACTACAAGATCGACCAGATCACCGTCGGAACCGGCGGCAAGCAGGTGCTGTTCAACGCCCTGGTCGCGACCTTGAATGTCGGTGACGAAGTCATCATCCCGGCCCCGTACTGGGTCTCCTATCCGGACATCGTGCTGCTGGCCGACGGCAAGCCGGTGATCGTCGCCTGCGGTGAGAACTCGAAGTTCAAGCTGACCGCGGAAGCCCTGGAAGCGGCGATCACGCCGAAGACCAAATGGCTGATCCTGAACTCGCCCTCGAATCCGACCGGGGCCGCCTATACCGCTGAGGATCTGCGCGCCTTGGCGGACGTGCTCTTGAAGCACCCGCAGGTGCATGTCCTCACCGACGATATGTACGAGCATCTGCTCTATGACGGCTTCAAGTTCGCGACCATCGCCCAGGTCGAGCCGAAGCTCTATGACCGCACGCTTACCATGAATGGCGTCTCCAAGGCCTATTGCATGACCGGCTGGCGCATCGGCTATGCCGGCGGCCCGGCGCCGCTGATCAAGGCGATCGCCAAGATGCAGTCGCAATCGACCTCGAACCCGTCCTCGATCTCCCAGGCGGCGGCGGTCGAGGCGCTCAACGGTCCGCAGGACTTCATCGAGAAGAACAACGCGGTCTTCAAGCAGCGCCGCGACATGGTCGTGGAGATGCTGAACAAGGCGCCGGGCATTCATTGCCACACGCCGGAAGGCGCGTTCTATGTCTACCCGAGCTGCGCCGGCTGCATCGGCAAGACCACGCCCCAAGGCAAGAAGATCGCGACCGACGACGATTTCGTGACCTATCTGCTGGAAGCGGAAGGCGTCGCCGCGGTGCAGGGATCGGCCTTCGGCCTCTCACCCTATTTCCGCATCTCCTACGCGACCTCGACCGAGGCGCTGAAGGAAGCCTGCACCCGCATCATCCGCGCCTGCCAGGCGTTGAAGTAGCGAGCTTCATTTTGGCATGACGAAGCGCGATCGCGGAATTTCCGCGATCGCGGTGATCTCGACCAGCAAGGCGGGATCGTAGAGTTGCGACACTTCAACCGTGGTTGTCACCGGATAGGGCGGATGAAGCATCGATCGGCGGATATCGCCCGCCGCCAGAAACGCAGCGATGTCGGGCGTATATTGCGTCATCGAGACGATGTCCGCCATTTCGCCGCCGAGCGACGCCAGCACCGCGCGGATATTTTCCAGGACCTGGGTGAGCTGGGCACGCATGTCGCCGCTGCCGACGATCTTCCCATCGCCGTCGAGCGCCACTTGACCTTTCAGGTGTACGATCCGGCCGTCGCCCTGCACCGCAGCCAGCGAGAACGGGCCGAACGGCTGCCAGACACCCGGCGGGTTGACGAAATCGGCCACGGCTTGCTCTCCGCTATGAGATTTACAATGTGGACAGCGGCGGTCCACATGGCAAGCTGAAGCCCTCACCTGCCGGGGGGTTCATGTCGCCTGATTCATCGCCTGGTTCGAAAGCACCGAACGCCTATCCGCTCCAGCGTGCCAAACGCACGCCCCCGACCGCCCTTATCGACTCCGAGGGGCAGGTCGATATGCGGCGGCTCCGCAAGTATCGGCTCGACCGGGTGCGCGCCGAGTTGAGGCGCAACGACTTCGCCGGGATCGTGCTGTTCGACCCGATCAACATCCGCTATGCGACCGGCAGCCGGAACATGGCGGTCTGGACCCTGCACAATGCCGGCCGCTATGCTTTCGTGCCGACCGAGGGGCCGGTGGTGCTGTTCGAGTTCCACGGCTGCGCGCATCTCTCCGAAGGGCTGGAAAGCATTACCGAAATAAGGCCGGCCAAGGCCTGGTATTTTTATGCCGCAGGACCGCTGGTGGAGAAACGCGCCGGGCAATGGGCGGCGGAGATCGCCGATCTGGTGCAGGCCCATGGCGGCGGCAACAAGCGGCTGGCGCTCGATCATTGCGATCTTGCCGGGGCGCGTGCCTTGCAGAAGCTCGGCATCGATGCCCATGAGGGCGAAGGCGTCATGGAGTTTGCGCGACGGATCAAGTCGCCCGACGAGATCGCGCTGATGGGCGTCTCGATCGCCGTCTGTGAGACCGGCATGGCGCGGATGCGCGATGTGCTGGAGCCCGGCATCACCGAGAACCAGCTCTGGGCCAAGCTGCACGAGACCAACATCGCCATGGGCGGCGAATGGATCGAGACGCGGCTGCTCGCCTCCGGCGGCCGGACCAATCCCTGGTTCGCCGAATCCAGCGACCGCATCATCCGACCCGGTGAGCTGGTGAGCTTCGACACCGATCTGATTGGCCCTTATGGCTATTGCGCCGATCTCTCGCGCACCTATTTCTGCGGCCCGGGCAAGCCGACGCCGAAGCAGCGCGAGCTCTACGCTCTTGCCTGGGAGCAGATCCATTTCAACATCGACGTGCTGAAACCGGGCTTGACCTCGAAAGAGCTGGTCGAACGCTCGTTTCAGCTTCCCGCCAGCTGTCTCGAGAACCGCTATTGCGTGGTCTATCACGGGGTCGGCCTCGCCGATGAATACCCGCAGATCGTCTATCTCGAGGACCTGGAAAGCGGCGGCTATGACGGGCTGGTCGAGCCCGGCATGACGCTCTGCGTCGAAAGCTATGTCGGCGAGGTCGGTGGCGATGAGGGCGTGAAGCTGGAGCAGCAGGTGCTGATGACCGAGACGGGGTGTGAACTGCTGACCAGCTTCCCATTCGAGGACGCGCTGATGGCGCGGGAGATCTGACGTCGATCGACCGCCTCTATCGCCATCAACAAAAGATTCTGTTGTCCTGCGACGTGCTTTCGCTTGATGATCCGGGAGAATTTGCCAGATTCATCTTGTAAATCACGAAACGAGGGATTCCATGTCGATCGACATCGGCATCAAGCCGAAGGACCGCAAGGCGATTGCCGAAGGGCTCAGCGCGCTGCTGGCCGACACCTACACGCTCTATCTGAAGACCCATAACTTCCACTGGAATGTGGAAGGACCGATGTTCAACACGCTGCATCTCATGTTCGAGACGCAGTATACCGAGCTCGCGCTCGCGGTCGATCTGATCGCCGAGCGGATCCGCGCTCTGGGTTATCCGGCGCCGGGCAGCTATTCGGCCTATGCCAAGCTCTCCTCGATCAAGGAGGCCAACGGCCAGCCGAAGGCCGAGGAGATGATCCGGCAGCTGGTCGACGGCCAGGAAGCCGTGGTCCGCACGGCGCGCAAGGTCTTCCCCGCCGCCGAGAAGGCTTCGGACGAGCCGACCGCCGACCTCCTGACCCAGCGTATGCAGGTCCATGAAAAGAACGCCTGGATGCTGCGGAGCCTGCTGGCCTAGGCCATCGCACCCACCGGTCACTCCCTCGTGACCGGTGGGGTGTAACCAAGGCGGCATTTCGGGCGTAGTATTCTCCAGAACTGTCTGGAGCGCGCCCATGTTCATCAAGATCAAACGCGGCTGGGAACTACCGGAAACCGCGGCGACGCCGGAAGGCGTCTATCTCAAGCGGCGCCACTTCCTCGCCGCCGCCGGCGTCACGATCGCATCGCCGCTGGCGCTCGGCACTGCCCACGCCGATGACACCGCGGATCCTTCCGCAAGCCTCTATCCGGCGAAGCGCAACGAGACCTACAAGCTCGATCGCGCGATCACGCCGGAAAAGCTCTCGACCCATTACAACAACTACTATGAGTTCGACACGTCGAAGGATGTCGCCGACCTTGCGCAAGCGCTGCCGATCCGGCCATGGACCGTCACCATCGACGGCATGGTGGAGAAGCCGCAGACCATCGACATCGACGCGCTCCTGAAACAGATGCCGCTGGAAGAGCGGCTCTATCGCCATCGCTGCGTCGAGGCCTGGTCAATGGCGGTGCCCTGGAGCGGCTTTCCGCTGAAGAGCCTGGTCGATCTCGCAGCGCCGTTGTCCAGCGCGAAGTACCTTCGCTTCGAGAGCTTCAACAATCCCGACGTCGCGCCCGGCATCGGCGGCGCGCCCTGGTCGCCCTGGCCCTACATCGAGGGCCTCACGATCGCAGAGGCGACCAACGAGCTCGCCTTCCTGGTGACCGGCATGTACGGCCACCCGGTGCCGAAGCAGAACGGCGCGCCGCTGCGCCTCGCCACACCTTGGAAGTACGGGTTCAAATCGGCCAAGGGTATCGTGAAGATCACCTTCACCGACCAGCAGCCGTTGAGCTACTGGGAGCAGCTCCAGTCCAGCGAGTACGGCTTCTGGGCCAATGTGAACCCGGCCGTCGCGCATCCGCGCTGGAGCCAGGCCGACGAGCGTCTGCTGGGCGGCGACGGGACCGTGCCGACCCAGCTCTTCAACGGCTACGGAGAGTTCGTAGCGTCGCTCTACAGCGGCATGCAGGACCTCGGCGACAAGCTGTACCGGTAGCGCCATCCCGGCGGATCGCCGGGCACGCCGGACATTTGCCTAGCGCAGTGCGGCATCCATCGAAAGGTGGATGCCGTTTGCCTTTGTGGCCGATTTGCAACGGCTGAAAAGAAAAATGCCGGGCCCAAGGGCCCGGCAAGTTAAACAGGGAGGCTTTACGTCTGGGAGACGTAGGATCCGAAGACCCCATCTGGGCCTTGCGCCCAGATCCGATGTGAGATTTCCGACCTATTTCCGGCCAGCGATCTCGAAACTCGCGGTCCATTCCTCCGGTGCACACAGCGCTGATCTTGCGGTGCAATCTTCGTCGGAACCGGGTGGCTTGAACTGTTGCGCTACCGCAACAACACTGTGCTCCAATCCACACGCGTAAACATAGGTGTTTCCGCCAACCTAACCAGAGTCAAAAACACAACCACCCCATGCAAGTTCCGCATGCCTATTTCATAATGTTGTATCAATGCTTTAGCTGTCTCTTTTCGTACGGTTCCAAACGCTAAAATGGTGAAACCCGATAACATCAGTCGGGTAGCGGGTTGAGTCCGTTGCCGGATTCGACGGCAGTGCAGCAAAAATCTGCCGATTTGTTTTGCAGATGCGAATACGTTTGGGCTCAGCCCTGAAGCTTGCCTTCGGCGACCTTGCGCAGGAGGAAGTCGCGGAAGACTTGGATGCGTTTCGAGTTCCGGAGCTCTTCCGGGTAGACGAAATAGGCATCGATACGGGGCCCCTGCAGCTCGGGCAGAACGCGGACCAGATTCTGGGAATCGGTCGCCATGAACTCCGGCAGGCTGGCAAGGCCCATGCCGCTCTGCACCGCGCGCCGAATGGCATAGACGCTGTTCACGCGCAGCACGGGCCGGCGCGGCCGGTCCTTGCGCACGCCGGAGCGCATCAGCCAGTCAATGTCCGGCACCGGCGGACGCTGGTCCTCGCCGAAGACGATGATGCGATGGCCGTCAAGGTCCTCCGGCGTCTTCGGAATGCCGTGCCGCTTAAGATAATTCGGCGCAGCGTATACGTATGTATGCATGGTCATCAGATGCCGCTGGATCAGTTCCGGCTGGCGCGGCGGCTGCATGCGCACCGCGACGTCGGCCTCGCGCATGGAGAGGTCGAGCTCGCGATCCTCCAGCACCAGGTCCACCTCGACATCGGGATAGAGCTCGATGAACTCGACGAGGTTCGGCGTGAGCCAGGCCGAGCCGAAAGCCTGGGTTGCGGTCACCTTCAGCTGGCCCTTCGGCCGGTCCTTGGATTCGCCGAGCTGCGCCTCCGCCATCGCCAGCTTGGAGAAAACCTCGTGGGCGGTCCGATAAAGCAGCTCGCCCTGCTCGGTCAGGATCAGGCCGCGGGCATGGCGATGGAACAGCGCGACGTTGAGGCTTTCCTCGAGGGAAGAGATTTGCCGCGAGACCGCGGATTGCGAGAGGTTCAGCGTCTCACCCGCATGGGTGAAACTGCCGGCTTCAGCGACGGCGTGGAAGATCCTGAGCTTGTCCCAGTCCATCATGGACTGACCCCCTGAACATCGGCGCGAAGATCACGGAAGGTCCGCGTTTCGCTGCTATTCGGCCGCGCGTGCTTCCTCGTGCTCATGCGCAGCCAGGAAGCGCTCGGCTTCCAATGCGGCCATGCACCCCATGCCGGCGGCAGTCACGGCCTGGCGGAACACTTTGTCCTTCACGTCACCGGCAGCGAAGACACCGGGTATCTCGGTCGCGGTGCTGTCCGGCTTGGTCAGCAGATAGCCTTCCGCGTCGAGCGAAAGCTTCCCCTTGAAGAGCTCGGTCGAAGGCGTATGGCCGATCGCCACGAAGAAACCGTCGGCCGGAATATCCGCAGTGGCATTGGTCTTCACGTTGCGGATCCGGACGCCCGTGACACCCGGCGGGTCGCCCGCGCCGAGGATTTCGTCCACCACCGAGTCCCAGACCACCTTGATCTTCGGATTGCGGAACAGGCGCTCCTGCATGATCTTCTCGGCGCGGAGATGGTCGCGCCGATGGACCAGGGTCACCTTGGTCGCGTGGTTGGTGAGGTAGATCGCCTCTTCGACCGCGGTGTTGCCGCCGCCGACGATCACCACTTCCTTCTCGCGGAAGAAGAAGCCGTCGCAGGTCGCGCAAGCGGAGACGCCGAAGCCGCGGAATTTCTGCTCGGACGGAATGCCGAGCCACTTCGCCTGGGCGCCGGTCGCGATGATCAGCGTGTCGCCATAGTAGACGTCGCCGGAATCACCCACTGCGCGGAACGGCCGGCGCGAGAGATCGACCTCGGTGATGGTATCGAACATCACCTTGGTGCCGACATGTTCGGCCTGCTTCTGCATCTGCTCCATGAGCCAAGGGCCCTGGATCACGTCGGCGAAGCCCGGATAGTTTTCCACATCGGTCGTGATGGTCATCTGGCCGCCCGGCTGGATGCCCTGGACCAGCACCGGTTTCAGGTTGGCGCGCGCGGTATAGATCGCGGCGGTATAGCCCGCCGGCCCGGAGCCGATGATGAGTGCCTTGGTCCTGATTTCCGCCATGTCTGGAGCTTTCGCGAGTCGGGGCCGAATCCCGTGCCGTCAAGATAAGTGGTGCTGCAGGCTTACTCAAGGCAAGCCCGTCACACTCGGTGAAAAGCGACGAATTTCCGCTAAATTCCTGCTTATTCTGCGGCTTGCGATCAGGCGCACTTCAGGTGGATATGCACCGTGGTGCCGTGGCCGAGGTGGCTCTTGATCCGGAGCCTCGCATCCTGGCGTTCCAGCAGCGAGCGGGTGATCGCGAGCCCCAGGCCGGCGCCGCTCTTTTCCTTGGTGAAGCTGTTATCGACCTGGAAGAAGGGCTCGGTCACGCGGTGGAGATCCTGCTCCGGAATGCCGATGCCGCGATCGGCGATGACAAGCTCGATCTCGTCCTCGACCCGGTCGGCGGAGACCAGGATCTGCTGCGCGCCGTCGGAGAACTTGATCGCATTGTCGAGGATGGCGAGCAGGCACTTGGACATGGCCAGCCGGTCGGCCACCACGTCCGGCAGGCCGGCGGCCACCTCGACGATCGGGAAGATGCCGGCATCGGCGAATTGCTGCTGGCGCATCGCGAGGCAGGAATCGAGGATCGGCTCCAGCGGCAGGCGGTCCTTCTCGATCACATAGGCGCCGGATTGCAGCCGGGTCATCTCCAGCGCCTGGTTCACGATGTGCAGCAGGTCGTTGGCGTTCTGGTTGGTGATCTTCAGGTAGTCGAAATCCTCCGGCGCCAGCCTGCCGTCGAGCCGGGCCAGCAGCAGCGAGGAAAAGCCGATGATGGCATTCAAGGGCGTGCGGAGCTCGTGGCTCATGTTGCGCAGGAGGTCGTGCTTGCCGCGCGCCAGTTCCTCGCTTTCGATCTTCACCAGCTTGAAGGCCTGCTCGCTCTCCTCGAGCAGGCGCTCGGCTTCGCGCCTGGCGTCGCGCTCGCGCGCCAGCGCCGCCCGCAGCTCGTCGAGCAGCGGCAGGGTCTGGGCGATGGCGTCGGCGGGCTGGAGCATCGGCGTCCCGGGCTGGATTCGCACGCAAGAAGCCTGATTTTACGGCGATTCACCCTTTCCCGATAGAGAGCGGGCTCACATCATTCGATAAAGGGTGGTTTGCGAAAGGAAATTTCTCGTAATATAATTTCGCCAATTCACGCTTCGCTGGTGGAAGATTTCATGCGCCGCGCCAAACTCGACAAGATCGATCTCCGCATCCTCGCCGACCTGCAGGCGGACGGGCGGATGACCAATGTGGACTTGGCCGCCCGGGCGGGAATCTCGGCACCGCCCTGTCTCCGCCGCGTCCGTGCGCTCGAGGAAGGCGGCTATCTCAAGGGATATCACGCCGAAGTCAATGCCGAGGCGCTGGGCTTCGGCGTCACCGTCTTCGCCCATGTCGGCCTGAGCAGCCAGGCCGAGACCGACCTCAAGGCCTTCGAGGCACTGGTCGCGACCTGGCCGATGGTCCGCGAATGCCACATGCTGGCGGGCGAGACCGACTTCCTCCTGAAGATCGTCGCCCATGACTGGGACGCCTATCAGAAGTTCCTGACCACGCATCTGACGCCGGCGCCCAATGTCAGCCATGTCAAATCGGCGCTGGCGATCCGCAGCGCGAAGCTGCTGCCCGGAGTACCGATCGAGGCCGACGACCCGAAGGTCGCGGCCCATGCCCCGGCGGCCGGATTCAGCTGAGTCACTTTTACGGCCTCGTCCATTTCGAAAGGCGGAGAGCCGCATCAAGCTTTTGAGATGAAAGCATTTCGCTCCGTCCGAGGGCGAAAGCGATTCCGCGTTCTGTAAAAGCTGGGTAAAAGTTGCGGGGTGCGATCTGATTCAAGATCAGCACCACGATGTTCGATTCCGTAGGTGTCCTGTAGGGGTTGACATCGCGATCGATGTCTGCCGCCACGTGGCACCACGTCGGATGCACCAGCATTCACGATGTCAAACAGCGCACCGACTATACCACGATCGGAGCGGTGTGTCGCTCCGCTGCGTCACATGAATATGCACCGGTCACGCCCAGACCGGCTTCGGCTTGCAGAAGGTGTGCGCCGGCGCCGGCACGTCCTCCTTGCCGTATTCGAAATGGAAGTCGCTCGGCTTCAGCCGGCCGCGATAGGTGTCGCGCATATCGACCAGGCTGCCGTCGGGAAGCGCCGCGCGGACATTGCAGCTCGCACCTTGCACGAACTTCACGTCGCAGCCGTCGGTGAAGATGTCGGCGAAGTTCAACATCTTCGGCTCGAGCACAATCGAGGTCTGGATCGACATCGGATTTCTCCATCGCCTGCGCGTCATCTCGCGCTTTGGAATTGGGTCGCCCGGCCCCGGCCGGCGGTTGGTGACGGGTATCACCAACCCGTGCCACAGAAACGAAGGCGAAAAGCCAAAAGCCCCGGCCGATTACTCGGCCGGGGCTTCCGGCAATGCCAGGCAGTACAGATTGATCAGAACTGCGTGTCGGTGATGTTGAAGCCGGCAGCGGTCATATCCGCGACCGAATTCCAGCCGGCATTGGTGACGCCCTGCAGCACCACGGAGGTCTCGCCGAAGGTGAGCTGCACGTCGCCGGCCCAGTTCTGGCCCACCGCGATCTCGGTATTCTCGAGCCCCGGCTCCCAGACATCGAAGAAGGACAGCGCATCCTCCGTCTTGTCGAAGTCGGTGATCAGGTTATTGATGCTCAACGCATTGCCGGGGGCCTCGAGATTCTTCTGAAACTCGAAGGTGTCGTGGCCCGATCCGCCTTCCAGCGTGTTGGTCCCGCCGCCGCCGATGATCAGGTCGTTGCCGCTGCCGCCGATCATGTGGTCGCTGCTGTCACCGCCGAACAGACGGTCGTTGCCCGCGCCGCCGTCGATCGTGGTGCCGGTGACGGTCCAGGATCCATAGGCGGTGATGGTGTCGTTGCCGTCCTCGCCGTAGAGATTGTCGTAGCCGCCATTGCCGTGGATGGTGTCGTTGCCGGCGCCGCCCTTGATCACGTTGGCATTGGCATCGCCATCCAGGTGGTCGGCATAGGCCGAGCCGGTGATGTCTTCGATATTTTTGTAGGTGTCGCCCACGGCTTCGCCGCCGGTACCGCCGTCCTCAAGATGGACACCGACGCCGCCGGTCGCAGCGGAATAGTCCGCGACATCATGGTTACCGGTGCCGCCATCCATCTTGTCGGCACCGAGGCCGCCGGTCAGGATGTCGTTGCCGTCACCCCCGTTCAGTGTGTCGCTGCCGGCGCCGCCGTTCAGCTTGTCGTTGCCGGTGCCGCCGTTCAGCGTGTCGTTGCCGTCACCGCCGTTCAGCGTGTCGTTGCCGGTAGCACCGTTCATGCTGTCGTTCCCGGCGCCGCCATAGAGCGCGTCGTTGCCGTCGCCGCCATTCAGGATGTCGTTGCCGTTGCCGCCGTTGAGATAGTCGTTTCCACCGAGGCCGCTCAACGCATCGTTGCCGTCCTCGCCGAAGATCGCATTGTTCAGCGCGTCGCCGGTCATGACGTTGTTCGCCGCCGTGCCGTGGGTCACGGTGTCGTAGAGCGCCCACCACGAAATCGAAAGATCCGTCACCATCACGTTGGGGTCGAGGATGGCCGTCGTCTGGTTGACCTGAGCCATAGGAAGAGACCTCCTTCGGGTCGGTTGGGTTGTCGGTATCGGCTGGGTCACTTCGTTCGGCCGCGGCGTTCGCCCGCATCGCCCGCGCTGTGCCGGTCGTCACGGTCAAACGCCCGTGAGACGCCCGCTGCAAGTCGCGCATAGCCGCGAGACATCGCACGGCTGTGCTAGTTTCTGTTGTTTCGTTAAAGGCAGATCAGTCCGGAATCCGGATTTCCGTCCCGCAGTCGCCGTGCGGGGCCTTGGCGGGGATGGCGAGGGTTTCCGCGGTGAGGCCCTGGCCTACGGTCGCGCGCTTCAAGCGGATGCGAATTTCCTGCAGGGCGTCGCCATCGCAATCGAGGTTGAGCGCGCGGGCCGATTTCGGCCCGAAATCGAGTTCGAAAGCGTCGAGCATCTTCTTCCGCCCCACGGATCGGCCGGCATAGTCCACGATCAGCCGCGCGAGGCTGCTGCGTTCGACCTCGCGCATCAGTGCGATGGCGATCGCAAAGTAGTCATCGGCGGGAAGTTCGGAGCAGGTGCCGTGCTTCCACCATTCATGCCGATCGAGCCCAGCGACCGTGCCGGGCATGGCCCGCACGAGATCGTTGCGGCTTGCCTGCGAGAGCCTGACTGCGGGCAGCTTCAGCCAGTCGCCGCCATCCAGCGCCATCATCTCCCGGCGCTTGCTCGCATCCGTGATGCAGAAGGCGTCTCCGCCGTTGCGCCTGCCGTCGCCATTGGCATCCCAATCGGGCCAGAGACCGTGCAGCACCAAGCGCGGCTTGTCCTTCGGTGCGATCCTGCACGCCGCCTCATCCGCATGGTCGGAACAGAAGGCGGGTTCCCAGGTGAGGGCGAGGAGATAGCTGTCCTCGGCGGAAGCGGCACCGCCGGGAAAAAGCGCGGCCAGCAGGACGAGAAGCGCCAGAGCCGTGAATCTACCCCTGTGCGTGGATTGCAGCATCACGGCTGCATCAGCCCTCTCCCTGGCCCTCCCCCAATCTCGAGAGAGGGAGCCCCCTACTTGAACTGGACCTTGGCGATCTCGTAGGACTTGGAGCCGCCGGGGGTCGTGACCTCGACGGAATCGCCGACCTTCTTGCCGACCAGCGCGCGTGCGAGCGGCGCGGTGATGGCCAGGCGCTTCGATTTGATGTCAGCCTCGTCCTCGCCGACGATCTGGTAGGCGCTCTTCTCGTCGGTGTCCTCGTCGATGAGGGTGACGGTCGCGCCGAACTTGATCACCTTGCCGGAAAGCTTGGAGACGTCGATGACCTCGGCGCGCGAGATCTTGTCCTCGAGCTCGAGCACGCGGCCTTCGATGAAGCTCTGGCGCTCGCGCGCGGCGTGATATTCGGCGTTCTCGGAGAGATCGCCATGCTCGCGCGCTTCCGCGATCGCCCGGATGATGGCGGGCCGCTCGATCGTCTTCAGCTGCTTCAACTCTTCTTCCAGGCGGCCGAAGCCGTCGGCGGTCATCGGGATCTTGTTCATGTCTTCGAGTTCCGAAACGCAAAAACGACCCCTCGGGCGAGGTCCTTCCCGGTAACCAAGCAAATGGTTAACAGGCCACCAGCACCCGACAGGCCCAGATTATCAGGCAGTCGAAACGTTAAAGTACGATTGGAGGGGAGCGACTTCAAGGTCTCCGCTGGCCAAGGCCCCAACCGCTTCCACCGCCGCCAGGGCACCCGCCATGGTGGTGTAGTAAGGGATCTGGCCCATCAGTGCGGCCTGCCTGAGGCTGAAGCTGTCCGCAATCGCCTTCTGTCCGGCTACCGTATTGAAAACCAATTTGATTTCGCCACGTTGCATCGCCTCGACAATATGCGGCGAGCCCTGGTGCACCTTGTTGATGGCGCGAATGTCGAGGCCCTGGTTTCGGAGAAAGGACGCCGTCCCCGGGGTCGCAACGATGTCGAAGCCCATCTCCAGGAGCTTCTTCGCCGCCGGGACCATGCCGGGCTTGTCCTTGTCCTTCAGGGAAATGAACACCGTGCCGGTCCGAGGCAGGCGCTGCCCGGCGCCGAGCTGCGCCTTCAGGAAGGCACGGGCGAAGCTGGAATCCAGCCCCATCACCTCGCCGGTGGATTTCATTTCCGGCCCGAGGATGATGTCCACACCGGGGAAGCGGGCGAAGGGAAAGACCGCTTCCTTCACCGCCACATGGTGCCGCTTCGAGGCGTCGAGCTGGAAATCGCGCAGGACCTCACCGGCCATGATGCGGGCCGCGATCTTGGCGATCGCCAGGCCGGTCGCCTTGGCGACGAACGGCACCGTGCGGCTGGCGCGCGGATTGACCTCGAGCACGTAGATCTCGTCGCCCTTGATCGCGAACTGGATGTTCATGAGGCCGACGACGTTCAGGCCCAGCGCGAGCGCTACCGCCTGGCGGCGGAGCTCGGCGATCACCGCGAGCGAGAGCGTGTGCGGCGGCAGCGCGCAGGCACTGTCGCCCGAGTGAATGCCGGCCTCTTCGATATGCTCCATGATGCCGGCGACGAAGACGTCCTTGCCGTCGGAGAGCGCATCGACATCGACCTCGATCGCATCCTCCAGATAGGAGTCGATCAGCACCGGATTGTCGCCGGAGACCTGCACGGCGCGGCGGATGTAGCGGCGGAGTTGATCGGGCTCGTGCACGATCTCCATGGCGCGGCCGCCCAGCACATAGGACGGACGGATCACCACCGGATAGCCGACTTCGGCGGCGATGCGCTCCGCCTCTTCACCGGAACGCGCGATGCCGTTGTTCGGCTGGCGCAGATTGAGATCGTGCAGCAGCTTCTGGAAGCGCTCGCGATCCTCGGCGAGATCGATCGCATCGGGCGAGGTGCCGAGGATCGGAATCTGCGCCTTCTCCAGCGCTGCGGCCAGCTTCAGCGGCGTCTGGCCGCCGAACTGCACGATGCAGCCCAGCAGCGTCCCCTTGCGCTGCTCGACCCGCGCCAGCTCGATCACGTCCTCGGCGGTCAAGGGCTCGAAATAGAGCCGGTCGGAGGTGTCGTAATCGGTCGACACCGTCTCCGGATTGCAGTTGACCATGATGGTCTCGATGCCGGCCTCTTTCAGCGCATAGGCGGCATGGACACAGCAATAGTCGAACTCGATGCCCTGCCCGATCCGGTTCGGACCGCCGCCAAGGATGATCACCTTGCGGCGGTCGGAAGGATCCGCCTCGTCCTCGGGTGTGTCGACGTTCTCGCCCTCGTAACAGGAATACATATAGGGTGTCGCCGAGGCGAACTCGGCGGCGCAGGTGTCGATCCGCTTGTAGACCGGGCGCACCTTGAGATCGTGACGCAGCTTCTGCACCGCGTCGGCGGTGGTGTTGCCGAGCTCGGCCAGGCGCGCGTCGGAGAAGCCCTTGCGCTTCAGCCGGAGCAGAGCCTCGTGGGTCTTCGGCAGGCCTTGCGCCTTGATCTGCTGCTCGGTCTCGACGATGGCTTCGATCTGGCGGATGAACCAGGGATCGAACTTCGACGCGGCGAAGATCTCCTCGACGGTGAGACCGTGACGCAGCGCTTCGGCGATCACCAGGAGGCGATCGGGCGTCGCCTTGCCGAGCTGCGCCAGGATCGAGGCCTTATCGGTCTTCTCCAGCGCGACCTCATTGAAGCCGGTCAGGCCGGTCTCCATCGAGCGCAACGCCTTCTGCACCGATTCCTGGAACGAGCGGCCGATCGCCATCGCCTCGCCGACCGATTTCATCGAAGTCGAGAGAATCGGCTCGGCGCCGGGGAACTTCTCGAAGGTGAAGCGCGGCATCTTGGTGACGACGTAGTCGATGGTCGGCTCGAACGAGGCCGGCGTCACCTTGGTGATGTCGTTGAGGAGCTCGTCGAGCGTGTAGCCGACCGCGAGCTTGGCCGCGACCTTGGCGATCGGGAAGCCGGTCGCCTTCGACGCCAGCGCCGACGAACGCGAGACGCGCGGATTCATCTCGATCACGATCAGCCGGCCGTTCTCCGGATTGACCGCGAACTGCACGTTCGACCCGCCGGTATCGACGCCGATCTCGCGCAGCACCGCGATCGAGGCGTTGCGCATCAGCTGGTATTCCTTGTCGGTCAGCGTGAGCGCCGGCGCCACGGTGATGGAATCGCCGGTATGCACGCCCATCGGATCGACGTTCTCGATCGAGCAGATGATGATGCAGTTGTCCGCCTTGTCGCGGACCACCTCCATCTCGAACTCCTTCCAGCCGAGGATGGACTCCTCGACCAGGACCTCGCCGACCGGCGAAGCCTGCAGGCCTCCCGAGACGATCTTGACGAACTCCTCGCGCGTGTTGGCGATGCCGCCGCCGGTGCCGCCAAGCGTGAAGCTCGGGCGGATGATGGCGGGGAGGCCGACCATCTCCAGCGTCTTCAGGGCTTCATCCAGCGAATTGACCAGCGCGCCTTTCGCGCTTTCGAGGCCGATCCGGTCCATCGCCTCGCGGAACAGCAGCCGGTCCTCGGCCATGTCGATGGCGCGCGCGTTGGCGCCGATCAGCTCGATGCCGAGTTCTTTGAGCTTGCCCGACTTCTCCAGCGCCATGGCGGTGTTCAATGCAGTCTGGCCGCCCATGGTCGGCAGCACCGCGTCGGGCCGTTCCTTCTCCAGGATCCGCGCCACCACGTCCGGCGTGATCGGCTCGATATAGGTCGCGTCGGCGAGGTTGGGGTCGGTCATGATCGTCGCCGGATTGGAGTTCACCAGGATCACCCGGTAGCCCTCCTGGCGCAGCGCCTTGCAGGCCTGGGCGCCGGAATAGTCGAACTCGCAGGCCTGGCCGATGACGATCGGGCCGGCGCCGATGATCAGGATCGATTGGATGTCGGTACGTTTCGGCATTCTCTTTGATATCTCAGGCTTTGGCGTGTCTCTGGTCGCGCGTTAAAAACACCGGCGGCGCAATCTGCTCCGCCGGTTGAATGATCCATGCCGTCTCATCGCAGGGCGATCAGATCGGCGTCGTCGGAAAGCATGTAGACGGTCTTGTTCGCCACGACGGGCGGCAGATGCGAGCGGTCGGGCAGCGCCTGCTTGCCGAGGAGCTTCCCGGTATAGGGCGAGAAGGCGAGGGCGACGCCGTTCGAGCCGGTCACCAGCAGCCGATCCTCGACCAGGACCGGACCCGACCAGTAGATCGGGTCTTCCTTGTCTTCCATGTCCTCGAAGGGCGGGAGCGTCTGCACCCATTTGACCCGGCCTTCTTCCCGCGTCAGGCAGACGACCTCGCTCGAGCTGGTGACGAGATAGATGAAGTCGCCGGCGGCCCAGGGCATCTGCGTGCCGCCGAGGCCGTTGTCCCAGATGCGGCCACCGCGGCGGAGATCGATCGCCGCCATGACGCCGCCGTTGCCGATCGCGAGCACCCGGTCGCGGTCGATCACGGGCCGGCCGCGGATGTCGGTCAAGGCCGCGATCGCGCTGCCGCCGGTGCGGCCGGCGAGGTTGTCGCTCCACAGCGAACGGCCGGTCACCACGTCGAAGGCGAGGAGATCGCCGGAGGTATAGGCCGCAACCACGACGTCGCCGAGCACCGCCGGCGTGGCGCCGCCGAGGAAGCCCGCCGCCTCTTCGACGCCGGTGTTGGACCAGAGCCGGCGGCCGTCGTCGCTGGCATAGACGACGAGCTGGTTGTCGATGGTGACGGTGAAGATGCGGCCGTCGCTGGCCGCCGGGGGTGCGCGCATCGGCGAGGGCGCGTCCACTTCCCAGACCTTCTTGCCGTCTTTCTCGTCGAGCGCGATCAGCTTGGCGAAGGGCGTCGTGACAAAGACCTTGCCCTCGTAGACGGCGATGCCGCCGCCGAAGAGATCGTCGTCGTCGGTGTCGGGGGTGAGGTCGTTCTCCCAGATCTTCTTGCCGGTCTCGGCGTCGAACACGCGGACCAGGCTTTCGGAATCGAGGGTGAAGACCTTGCCGTCGGCGATCACCGGTTCGGCCAGCAGGCGGTTGGCGCTGTCGGCGGAGCTGCCGATACTGGCGCTCCAGATCTGCTTGAAGGCCCCCGTCCCGGCCGCGAGGTGATACATCGCATGGGCCTGGTTGCCGCCGGCCTGTGTCCAGTCCTTGTTCTCATAAGGCCTGGGCAGACGGACGGGCGTATCGGCCAGCGTCGGATCGATGTTGAGCTCCTTGTTGAGCTGCAGCACCGAGACACGCTCGCCGGGCAGCGGCACCTTGTCGGATTCGCAGGCGGACAGCGCCATGGCCAGAAGACCCGCCGCCAGGGCTGCGCCGTATTGCTTCGCGCGAAGGCGGCCGAGCGTCACGATCGTCAATCCTGCAGCCGTTCGAGCATGATGTTGGCACGCGCCGAGACGCCTTGCGGCGCGTTCGGCAGCGCGCCGAGCTGTTTCAGCTGCTCGTAGATCTTCTTCGCATTCGCCTTGTCGCCGGCGGCCAGCGCGGCCTGAGCCTGGATCTCCAGCGCCGAGAAGCGGTAGGGCTCATTGTCGCCGGTCAGCCAGGAGACCAGCTTGGTCGCTTCCGCGGGCTTGCCGGCATCGAGAAAGGCGAGGCCGCCGAGCACGGCCGCCAGGTCCTTCAGCGCCTTATCGACCGAACCATCCTGGGCGATCGCCGCGAAGGCTTCGGCCGCCTTGGCCTTGTCGCCGTCCTTCACCGCCTGATTGGCCTGCTGGAACCGGGCGAGGACCGCAAAACCGCCGCCATCCTTGGCCAGGGTCTCGAACTGGGCGGCCGCCGCCTTGGGATCCTTTTCCAGGGTCTGCAACGCCTGGAGATAAGCGGCGCCATTGGCGTCGATCCGCTGCTGCTTCCAGTATTTCCAGCCGGAAAAGCCCGCGGTCGCAGCGACGGCGATGATGGCAAAGCCGATGATGTGATTCTGGTACTTCTTCCAGAAAGCGAGCGCCTTGTCGCGCCGCAGGTCCTCATCAACTTCCTGAAAGATATCAGCCACTTAAAATCCCGCTTGAAATCCCTTGGGCGAAGCGGCCAGGACCGGAATCGCCCTGAATCCAAGGGGGGTCGGCCGAAATCGGGCCGTAACATAGCGACTTGGGTTCGGGAGTGCAAACCGCATCCGGGCGCGATTCGGCGGCCTGTTCAGGGAGTTGGAACGGAACTTGCTTTCTCCTGTCTGACCCATTGCAAGGATGCCCGTGATGCGCGCCCGCACCACCGTTCGAAGCCTTTTCACCCTGCCCCTCCTGCTGCTGGCGGGCCTCGCGCTCGGCGGCTGCCAGATGGCGGGAATCCTGCCGCCGGCCGCCATCGCGGCGACGGTCGAGGGCGTTTCGCTGAACCAGACCGGAAAGACCGCCTCGGACCATGTCGTTTCCGCGATCACCGGCGAGGACTGCTCGGTGCTGCGCTACACCAAGCGGGGCAAATATTGCCTGAGCAAGGCCGAAGTCGCCGCCGAGGAGGCGAGACTGCACCGGCCCTATGAAGGCACCTGCTACAAGGTCCGCGGCAACGTCGCCTGCTACGACCAGGCCGACGCGACCCACACCTCCGAGACCACGGTTTACCAATACGTGCCGTGAGGGCTGCACGAGGAGCCGGGCATCTGGTTCAACGCGGCGTGAGATCCGCCGATCAAGTCCGCGGATGACGAGCGCGTGACGAGACTCTTTACGACCGCCGGCGAATGCGGCAATGATTCCATCATGAGGCGCGACATGGCGATTCGCGCGCGCTGGCGGGGAGGCTGATTGGCGCAGCTCCTTCTTCTGTCCGAATACCGGCGAGACGGCCGAAGGGTCTTCTTCGACCGCGAGGATTTAAACCATCTGCTCGGCGTCTACAGCCGGCAAGTCGCCCGCGGCATCTGGCGGGACTACGCCATCGACCACCGCTCCAACATGGCGATTTTCTCGATCTTCAAGCGCAGCCAGGAACAGGCGATCTTCAACGTGACCAAAGTCCTGCTGCGCGGCGACAAGCAGCCGAACTATGTGCTGCTCTCACGCAACCGCCAGATCAAGTCCAGCCGCGACCTGGGCCAGCTGGTCGAAGTGCTGCAGCGGCAGCTGACCGTGGTGGAGGGCTGAACGGCATGCTTGGCCGTGCGCTGACGGCGGCCGTGCCCTGCCTCCTCTGGTTATGCGCGGCGGCCCCGGCACAGGCGGATGACCTCTATTGCGATCTCGCCGCGCCGCCGGCCAATGCCGTGCCGGCGGAGGATCTCGGGCATACGATCTTTATCTTTCCGGACGCCCTGCCGGCGAATTTCACCGGCTGCAAGACCTGGTGGATCGAAACCGGCCAGAAATATCTCATGTTTCGCCTGAAGGACGGGCGCGTGACCGAGACGACCATGCTGCAGGAGAAGAGCGGCAACTCCATGGTCTGCCGCTATCCCGACGGCGCCTTGGCCAAGGACGCGCCGGACGGCTGCATGGGCTTCGCGAATGCGCAAGCCTTCGCCGAGCATGCAATGGGCCCGGCGGATGCGCCGGACGTTCCGCCTGCGAAGGACGTCCGGACCAAGGATCCGCTCTGATCCTTCGGCGGGACGCTAGGCCATCCGGTTCGGCAGCGCCGCCGCCAAGGCATCGATCGCCAGCCGCACTTTCAGCGGCAGATGCGGCGTCTGCAGCCAGAGCGCGGTCACGTCGTAGAGATAGGGCGGCTGCTTCGGCAGCACGTCGATCAGGGCCCCCGCAGCAAGGCGCTCGCGCACCAGCCAGGCCGGAAGCCAGGCGAGGCCCAGGCCGGAAGCGGCGGCATCGGCGATCGCGTCGAGATCGTCGAGCCGCAGCCGGCCGACCGGGGTGATCTCGACCGGTTTTCCGTTCGCCATCGGAAACCGCCAGGGACTGGTGCGTCCGGACCGGCGATAGATGATCGCCTGGTGCCGGGCGATGTCCTCGATCCGCTTCGGCCGGCCGGCGCGCTTCAGGTAGCCGGGCGACGCGCAGACCACCATGCGCTGCCGGGCGACGCGCCGGCCGATCACCCCGGCCTTGTCTTCGGGCGTGCCGGTGCGGATCGCGAGGTCGTGCTCGCCTTCGGCGAGATCGACCAGCCGGTCGGCGAAGGAAAGATCGAGCTCCAGCTTCGGATAGCGTTGCGCCAGCGCCAGCAGGATCGGCGCGGCGCAGCGCCGGCCGGAATGCACCGGCATGGCGACGCGGAGCCGACCCCGCGGTTCCGCACGCTGCTCGGCCGCAAGCGCATCGGCCGCTTCGGCCTCGCCGAGCACCGTGCGGCAGCGTTCGTAATAATCGCGGCCGAGATCGGTCAGGCTCTGGCGCCGCGTCGTGCGGTTGATGAGCCGCGCGCCGAGGCGCTCCTCCAGGAAGCGCACATGCTTGCCGACCATCGGCGCGGAAAGCTCCAGCGCTCCGGCGGCGGCGGCGAATGAGCCGAGGTCCACCGCCTTCACGAAGACGGCCATCGAGGTGAGGCGGTCCATGCGAGACTCCATTCGAAACTGCCAGTTTCGACTGTTTTGCCGAGGCCGCTATTTATCCCGACGGTGCGTGGCTGGTACAGCCCCATTCGGTTTCATTGTTTTGGAGTGGGCGAATGGCACGCGTGGTTCGGTTTCATCGGCTCGGCGGTCCCGAGGTCCTCAGCATCGAAGATATCGCGGTTCCGGCCCCTGGCGCCGGCGAGGTGCAGATCCGGGTGAAGGCGCTCGGCCTCAACCGCGCCGAGGCGATGCTCCGCTCCGGCACCTATATCGAGACCGCACCCCTGCCCTCGAGCCTCGGGCTGGAAGCGGCCGGCATCGTGGCCGAGGTCGGGAGCGGCGTCGCAGATTTCGCACCGGGCGACGCGGTCAGCGTCGTGCCGCCGCTGTCCCAGGTGCGCTGGCCGGCCTATGGCGAGCTCGCCAGCTTTCCCGCCACCCATGTCGTGAAGCATCCGTCCACCCTGGGCTTTGCCGAAGCAGCGGCGATCTGGATGCAATACGTCACCGCCTATGGCGCGCTGATCGAGATCGCCGGCCTGCGGGCGGGCGAGTTCGTCGTCATCACCGCGGCTTCGAGCAGCGTCGGCCTGGCGGCGATCCAGATCGCGCGCATGGTCGGTGCGATCCCGATCGCCGTCACCCGCGGCACCGCGAAGAAGCAGGCCTTGCGCGATGCCGGCGCTACCTATGCGATCGCCGCGGCGGAAGAGGATCTGGGCGCCAAGCTCAAGGACATCGCCGGGGTCAATGGTGTCCGCGTGGTGTTCGATCCGATCGGCGGCCCGATCTTCGAGCCGCTCACGGCGGCGATGGCGCGGGGCGGCATCCTGATCGAATACGGCGCCTTGAGCCCGGAGCCGACGCCGTTTCCGCTGTTCGCGGTCTTGAGCAAGTGCCTCACCTTGCGCGGCTATCTGATCCACGAGATCACCGCCGATCCGGCCAAGCTCGCCGCCGCCAAGGCCTTCGTACTGAAGGGCCTCGCCTCGGGGGCGCTGAGGCCGATCATCGCCAGGACCTTTCCGTTCGAGCGGATTGCCGACGCGCATCGCTATCTCGAATCGAACCAGCAATTCGGCAAGGTGGTGGTGACGCTGTAGTGCTCAGGCGTTGACGCAGCCGATGCTCCAGACCACGCCGCTTTCGTCGGCAATGCGGTCGAGGCGGGTGAGCGAGAGGGGATCGACCTGCAAGGCCAGGGCGCGCGCCGGGCCGAGGCCCAAGGCTTGCGCGACCGCGGCGCGGATCGAGCCGCCATGGCCGACCACGACGATGTTGGTCTCGGGCGCGGCGCCGGAGCGGCGCTCGACGGCGCGGGCGACGCGCATCATCACATCGGCGAAGCTCTCGCCGCCCGGTGGACGCGTGGTGCCGGGGGCGATCCAGAATTTCTTGTAGCGGTCGGCGTCGCTCGTCTCGAGCTCGGCATAGGTCTTACCCTGCCAGTCGCCGAAATCCTGCTCGGCGAAATCGCGCTCGACGTCGATCGCCGCGCCGGCAATGCCGCAGGCCTTGTGCAGCACGTCGAGGGTCTGGCGCGCGCGGCGGAGCGGGCTCGCCATCCAGAGCGGATTCTGCGGCAGCCGCACGGCAACGCGCGCGATCGCCTCGTGGTCGCTGCAATCGGCTTCGAGGTCGAGCTGACCGGTTACGCGGCCAGCCGCGTCCGTCATTGGCGCATGCCGGATCCACCACCAGCGCGTGACGGTTCGGGTCATGGCAGGAGCGATACCAGGTTGATGAGAACGGCGATCTCCGCGACCTGCTCGATCGCACCCAGGACATCGCCGGTATAGCCGCCGAACTGCCGCTTGGCGATGGCACCGACCAGCGCCGCAGCGACGATCGCGACGACGAGAGCGACGATCGCGCCCGGAAGGAAGATCGCGAAGAAGCTGATGATGAAGCCGATCCCGAGCGCAACATAGACGCCCTGCGCCGACGGCCGGCCCGCCATCACCGCGAGCCCCTGCCCGGTCGCCAGCGGCAGCGAGCGCATGGCAAGCGGCAGCACCGCGCGGGCGAGCACATGGGCCGCGACCAGCGCCGTCACCACGCGGTCGGGGGTGTAGAGCTGCGCCAGGGCGACGGTCTTCACCCCGGTCGCGAAGATGAGCGCCAGCACGCCGAAGCTGCCGATATGGCTGTCCTTCATCGCCGCCAGCTTGCGGATGCGATCGCCGCGGCAGCCGAGCCCGTCGGCGAAATCGGCCCAGCCGTCCTCATGCAGGGCGCCGGTCAGCGCCGCCGTCGCCGCCACGGCAAGGAATGCCGCCAGCAGACCGGACAGGCCGAGCTTGACTGCGATCCAATAGGTAAAGCCCCCCGCCAGCCCGACCACCAGGCCGGCCAGCGGAAAGGCCCGCGCGGCCGCGCCCAGCTTCGCTTGCGGCGTGGCCGATTCGGTGCCTGCCGTGGGATCGGGGAGTTTCGGCGCCATGAAACTGACGGGGAGTCGCGTGAAGAAAGACAAGGCTAGGAAAAGGTCCCGCCACCATGCCGTGATGAATCGACTGAGGCCGACGCCGCGCCGCGCGGGAGAACGCCCTTCCGTACTGGTGCTCCCACGATCCAAAGCTGGCGATCCTCGGCCTTTTCTTCTGGCGCTTCACCCGAACTGATAACCCGTTTATAGGACAGGCAGTCGCGGCGGAAAAGCCGAATGCCGACCCCCAATATCCAACAGGCGAATCGTCCAGAAAGTCGCACCTCCATGCCCGCTGCCACGAACGAGAAACGCCCGACCAACGATCTCGCCGACATGCGCCGGATCATCGCCGAATTCCCCGGCCCCGATCTGGAGGCCGCGAAGGCGACCGCCGCGCGCGAGGCGGTGCTGACCAAGCCCGCGGGCGCGCTGGCAAGGCTGGAAGAGATGACGCAATGGATGGCGACCTGGCAGGCGAAGACGCCGCCGACGGTCGAGCATCCGCGGGTCGCGGTCTTTGCCGGCAATCATGGCGTCGCCGCCTTGGGCGTCTCCGCATTCCCTTCGGAAGTCACCAAGCAGATGGTGCTGAACTTCACCAGCGGGGGTGCCGCGGTCAACCAGCTCTGCAAGAACGCGGACGCGGACTTGCGCGTCTATGAGATGGCGCTGGATCAGCCGACCGCCGATTTCACGCAAGCGCCGGCCATGAGCGAGAGCGAATGCGTGCGCGCCATGGCCTATGGCATGACCTGCGTCGAGCCCGGCATCGATCTCCTCGCACTCGGCGAGATGGGCATCGCCAACACGACCAGCGCGGCAGCGATGGCGGCGGCTCTGTTCGGCGGCAACGGTGCCTCCTGGGCCGGCCCCGGCACCGGCGTCCACGGCGCGCAATTGCAAAAGAAAGCCGAGGTGATCGATCTCGGCCTGAAGCGCCACCGCGACGCGCTCGGCGATCCCTTGCAGGTGCTGCAATGCCTCGGCGGCCAGGAACTGGCGGCGATCACCGGCGCGGTGATCGCAGCGCGCATCGCGCGGGTCCCGGTGTTGCTCGACGGATTTGCGACGACGGTCGCGGCGGCGATTCTCTACCGGATCGATCCCCATGCGATCGACCATTGCTGGGTGGCGCATTGCTCGGCCGAGCCCGGGCATCGCCGGCTGCTGGCCGCGATCAACCGCACGCCGCTGCTCGATTTCGGCATGCGTCTCGGCGAAGGCTCGGGTGCCGCCCTGGCGATCCCGCTGTTCCGCGCCGCCGCCTATTGCCACAGCGGCATGGCGAGCTTCGCCGAAGCGGGTGTGAGCGGGAAGAGCTAGTCCGGTGCAAAAGGCAGCGCCGAAGTCCCTGCACGAAGTCCGCGCCTTCCTGGCGGAGAAGCTGGGCCTGCGCGGGCCGTTCTGGCGAGCGGCGGAATCGATGGACCGCGCCGTCGATCTCGGCATGATCCAGATCGATTCCATCATCCGCACCGGCTTGCGGAACCACGAGATCGTCTGGGCAGCGCGCAGTGACGCACCGGTCGCCGATTTCTACAAGATGGTCTATGGCGAGCGGCGGATGCTGGAGACGCATTACCCGATCTTCGCCACGCGCCGGGACTGGCTGCCGCAATTCCTGCAGGACTTCCACAAGGCGGTGGAAGGCAGCATGCATTATGAGGAGCTGAAGCCGATCAAGCGGAAGCTCGTCAAGCAGATCAAGGCGAGCGGCCCGGTCAGCCCCGGCGAGCTGGAGGCCGAGCGCATCATTGGCGGCTTCAACACGGTGAAGGCGACGACCAAGGCGCTGGAGCACCTGTTCTACGAAGGCAAGGTGCAGGTCAGCGGGCGGACCAAGAACTTCCATCGCCAGTTCGACGTCACCGAGAACGTGGCACCGGAGCTCCTGAAGCATCCGCGCTTCAAGAAATCCGATCACGACCGGTTCATGGTGGAATCGGCGCTGGGCGTGCTGAAGATCGCCAGCCGCAACCAGCTCGCCCAGCGGGTCAACCATCACTTCGGCAATTGGCGCGGCCCGGGGCTGCCCGAAAGCCGCAAGCTGGTCGATCGCTATGCCAGGGAAGGGCTGCTGGAGCCGATCACGGTGAAGACAGATGACGGCGAGGAGACCTGGTTCATCCTGGCCAAGGATCATGCCGCCTGGGACGCCTCGACCACGAAAGCCGATGACCGCGTGCGGCTGGTGGCACCCTTGGACAACCTGCTCTTCAATCGCGACCGGTTCACCCAGCTTTACGGCTTCACCTACAAGTTCGAGGCCTATACGCCGGTCCGCCAACGCCGCTTCTATTTCGCGCTGCCGATCCTGTGGAAGGATGACGTGGTCGGCCTGATCGACGGCAAGCGCGAGGACGGCAAATGGCTGGTGACCGGTCTCGACCTCACCAAGCCGGTCGATGCCGATGCCCTGCGCGAAGGCCTGCACCGCTTCGCCCGCATTGCCGGCGCGGAGAAAGTCGCCGCGGGCCGCAAGGTCGCCGACAAGTGGCGCAAATTTCTTTCTGGAAGTACGAAAGACTAAAAGTAAAGTCGATATTTAAATCGCGACGTCAGCATCGCAGCGGGAGCGTCACCGACATGCTCAAGGCGACCGATCTAAGATCGTGGGAAGACTTCGAAAACGCCCTTGCACTTCTGCCGAGATGGCAAGACCGACCTCGACATTCACCTTTTCTGTTTCGAGGCCAAAGTGATTCCGAGCATCTGCTTGAAACTACGCTGGATCGAGTCGGCCCTGGGCCTATGTCGATGATCGACTATTATCGGATAGTTTCTACCGTTAAGCCCGAGATAGAAGCGCATACGGGACAGCGTTGGCCATTTCCCGAGATGGGGAAGATTAGAGAGTTTGCTCTTAGCTACGATCAAGTTAGTTGGGATCTCCTCGGTTACGAGTTTCTTGCGCACCTGCGCCACCATGGGTTTCCGTCACCGTTGCTCGACTGGAGCCGCTCGCCTTACGTTGCCGCATATTTTGCGTGCCGGAATTACCGGAAGTCAGACGCGCCTGATAAGAAATTTTCTATCTATGCATTCTGCGAACGTCTGACTGGGGCAAAAGCAACTTCAAGCTCGGATGCCCGCATTTCCACTTTTGGCCCAGTTGTCGGCACACATCACAGACATTTCAGGCAGCAGAGTGAGTACTCCATTTGCATTCAATTCGACAGAGAATACGGCTGGAAGTTTGCTCGGCACGAGAGTGTGGCTGTTCCATATGAGTCGGACGTCACGCAAGACGTCGTTTGGAAGTTCAATGTTCCGATTTCGGAATGCCCCAAGATACTCGGAATATTGAGCCGGTATAATCTGAACGCCTATTCGCTATTCGGGACCGAAGAAAGTCTAGCTGAATCCCTCTCCATCAGAGAGTTCGTCCTTACCAAGTAATAGCGATGGTTGCGGCTGCCTCGCCGTCGCGCACTAGGCAGCAAAGTCGCTGGCGATTGTGAGAGCCGGTCCGAAACGAGCACGCGTATTATTTGCGCTAGACTCAGCGCCCTGCGCCACTATTATTAACTATTATTACAGACACAACTACCAAAGGTTATAGAAGAACGAGGGTTAAGATATGTCGATTGTTGTGGGGTTTGTCAGCGAAAAGGGCGGTACCGGCAAAACAACCGCTTGCTACCACATAGGAGTGGCGCTCCATCGCTATCATCAAAAGCGTGTCCTAATTGTGGACGCCGACTATCAGCGCGGCGGAATTACAGGCCGTTGCTTTCCTGATCTCATTGAGAATTTTGGAGCAGGCGAAATGCCTGGCACGACCCTATTTCACAAATTCCAGCAGCTTTACAGCGCAGGCCCCCGAACGCCGGAAATTGACATTCGGCCTTGGCGCGACGGACTGGACGTTGTGGTCGCCGACCCGCGGCTATCGACAGTGACGACCGACAAACTTCCAAGCACCAATAATATCAGGCAGAATAACCTACTGCTCTTGAATCATTTGCAGGTAATAGACTATGCGCTAAGCGAGCTCGCGGATGACTACGACTATGTCCTTATTGATAGTCACCCGGAGGTTTCAGACGTTCTTCGCGCCATTATCTATGCATCGAAGCACTGTGTCTCACCAGTTAAACTTGACAGACAATCCGCAATTGGCGTTGCAACCGTCATTGGCGAAATCAACAACGTGAATGCCGATGTCGATATGATCCAAGGCAGCGTCGATCCAAACCTCGAACACTCTGACACCCGATTCTCTGGTTCAATGGGAATGATGGCGCGAGAGTACGGCGGCGGCCTAAAGCAGAGTGAACAGCTTGAATACAACAGGTTGCGACGGACAGGCGGGGTCTTTGAGTGCTATGTAACTGAGGGTGACGGCCTTCGGCTGGCTGCAGCCGAACGCGTTCCTGTATACGATATTAGTGGAGCAAATGCGGAGCGCCAATCCGAGCAGTTCCGCGCTCTTACTAGGGAGTTTCTTAGGATTTGCACATGACTCCGCACGACCTGGATTTGTTGATTGAGTGGCTTGGTAAGGCGGGTGCGATTGCCGGCTTGGACGCCAGCGATCTCACTGCTTCAAACCTTACTGACTTAGCCAAAGAACTGGGGCTGAAGTCCATCGAGAAAAAGATGAAGCGACGAGATCTGATAAGCGAAATAGTGAATGGAAGAACAGCCGTTGTCGAAAAATCGAGAGATGAGCTGCTGGCTATGGATTATCGATCTCTGAAGGAGTATTTCGAGGACCGTCGCGTCTCGCGTACGGAACTTCTAAATATTTTATCGCAACTCGACGTTCGCCCAAAGAGTGAAGCGCGAAAGAATCTAATCGATTTTGCGGCGAGAGAAATCAGCGATATCGGAATGTTTGGGAGAGTTGCTAAGGGCGCCCGCAGCGACACTTGACATTCCGCTCCCTAAGACCTCCCGACAAGTGGCGCAAATCACTCTCCGGCAAGATTGAAGCCTGAACCGGGCGCGATGTCGAACCGACGAAGGTCCGCCGAGGCATGTTGCTTCGGCTGAACCCAAGGAGAGTTTCGATGATCACCCGTTTCGCCGCCGGCTTTGTCGTCCTCGCGGCCCTGTCCGCGCCCGCTTTCGCCGGCTGCGACCAGGCCCAGGCGGTCGATAAGATGACCAAGGTCGCGACCGCGCTCGGCCAGAAGGCCGGCGAAGCTAAGACCGCCGAGGATTCCCAGAAGATCGTCGCCGCCAACGAGAAGGTGAACCAGGGCGGCGAAGCGCTCGGCAAGGGCGACTACGACAAGGCCTGCGCGATCTACGACGAGGTCGCGAAGGAGAACGGGATCGCGATGTAAGCTCCCTCCCGCCTCGTTCGGTCCAGATACTCCTTGATCGTCATGGTCGGCGAAGGCCGACCATCCACGAGTTTGTTTGATCTGGATCGAGCCTGGGAGTCAGAAAGTCGTGGATGGTCCGCCTACGCGAACCATGACGAGTCTAAAGGGGCGAGACTTCATCGAACGCCCAGATCCGCGCGCGCTTCTCAGCGGCTTTGAGTTTCTTGAACGCAAGCTCGGCGCGCAGGGCCGTGCTGCGGTCGGGATAGGACATCACGCCGATCAGGCGCACCGGGCGATTGGCCCGGGTGTATTTGGCGCCCCTGCCCATCCGGTGCTGTTCAAAGCGCGCGAGTGGATCGAGCGCTATGCCGGTGTAGAGCGCGCCGTCGGCACATTCGATCAGATAGAGAAACCACGCGCGTTCCGGCATCGGCACCACAATCAGGCGATTCGGCCAAAGCCGAGCTCCGGCTGCTTTTACAGCTTCTTAAGCTGCGCTGCGCTAAAGAAGCGCCTGGACGCCCGCGCACTTGCGCCACCGCATGTCCATCAATCAATAAATTCCTTTTAAATCAATTATTTAGCATGAAGTTTCATGCCAATGTCATCGACGTTGTGCTTCAATGGTGCAATGGATGATTCAGTGCTGACCCTGTTGGATTCGAGCTTCGATCTGCCGGACGCTTTGCCGCCGGTGGAGATCGTCGCGGCCGAGGAAGGACCGGTGCGCTCGGCCTTCGTCATGTGCGCGTCGGATCTCATCGAGCCGGGCCCCGCGGTCGGGCCCGAGGCGACCGGCGGCGAGGTGCTCACGATCTTCAAGCGCTCGCCGCTGACTTCGATCGTCGCCGTCGTCGATGCCGACGGCACCGTGCTGGGCGCGCTGGAACGCGACCGCATCCTCTCCGCCTTCGCCCAGCCGCTCTGGTACGACGTCTACAACCGCCGCCCCGTCTGGCCGCTGGCCAACCGCCGGCCGCTGCTGGTCGATCGCGCCGTGCCCTTGGACCAGATCAAGCAGCTGATCGCGCGCGACTACCCGAACGCGATCCAGTCCGGATTCCTGATCGCCGCGGAAGGCCGGTTCGCCGGCTTCGGCGCGATGGCGCAGCTGCTGGAGCGGACCGTGCAGCAGGCGCATCGCCGGCTGATCGAGCTCGACACCGCGCGCAATGCCGCGGAGTCCGCGGCGGCGGCGCGCTCCCGCTTCCTCGCCACCATGAGCCATGAGCTCCGCACGCCGTTGAATGCCATCATCGGCTTCTCGGACCTGCTGCTGATGCAGGTGCAGGGCGGCAGTGCGACCCAGAAGCTCGACGAGTACCTGGCCGATATCGGCTCCAGCGGCCGGCATCTGCTGCAGATCATCAACGACATCCTCGATTTCTCGAAGCTGGAGACCGGCGCCGTCACGCTCGATGTGCATGAGTTCTCGCTGGAGCCCATGATCTCCTCGGCGGTGCGCATCGCCCGCGGCCAAAGCCACACCAAGGAGGTCGAGCTGACCGCAGCGGCGATCGATCCTGCGATCGTCGTCTCCGGGGACGAGCGGAAGCTGCGGCAGGTGCTGCTGAACCTCATTTCCAATGCGGTCAAGTTCACGCCGAAGGCCGGCAAGGTCGAGGTCTCGACCTATGTCGATGCCGCGGGCGCACGGGTGATCGCGGTCAAGGACACCGGCGTCGGCATCTCGCCCGAGGATATCGAGCGGGTGTTCGAGCCCTTCGTGCAAGCCGACGGCAATCTCGACCGCGCCAGCAGCGGCACCGGCCTCGGCCTGCCCTTGAGCCGCAAGCTGGTGGAATTGCACGGCGGCACGCTGCATCTCGAAAGCGCGCCGGGCGAAGGCACCACGGCGGTCGTGACGCTGCCGGCGTAGCGAGAAACCGTCACCCGCGGGCTTGCCCCTCGGGTCTCGTGGCGGCGGCGCAAGATCGCCGGGTCAAGCCCGGCGATAACGACTTATTGCTCCCGGGGATGACGCCTTCCTCTTCTCACTCGCCGACCTGCAGCAGAAGGCCGAGCTGGCGGGCGCGGGAGAAGCTCCAGAGATAGATGCCGAGGCCGATCAGCAGGTAGACCGCGTTCAAGCCGAGCGAGGCCAGGAACAGGTCCCAGCGGAACACGTGGTCGAACATCTCGGCCCGCATGCCCTCGAAGACATAAGACGAGGGCAGGAGATGCGCCACCACCTGCAGCCAGCCGGGCAGCACCGAGACGGGGTAATAGACCGCGCTGACCGGCGCCAGCAGGAAGACGATGAACCAGGCGAGGTTTTCGGCGGCGAGGCCGAAGCGCAGGATCATCGCGGTCACCACCATGCCCATGCTGCAGCCCATCAGCAGCAGCGAGAAGAAGAACGCGCCCAAAGGCAGGCCCAGACTGAAGATCGAGAAGTGATAGAACGGAATCGCCAGCACCATGGCCGGCACCACGCCGATGAGTGCCCGGATCAGCGCCATGGTGAAGAGCGAGACCACATGCTCGCTGGGCGTGAGCGGGCTGCAATAGAGATTGGCGAGGTTGCGCGACCAGAGCTCTTCCAGGAAGGAGAGCGAGAAGCCGAGCTGGCCGCGGAACAGCACGTCCCACAGCATCACCGCCGCGATCAGCACGCCGAAGGCGCCGGCCAGCCACGAGCTGTTCTGATAGAGGAAGGTCGAGAAGAAACCCCAGATGATCATCTGCATGGTCGGCCAATAGGCCATCTCGACCAGGCGCGGCCAGGAGCCCCGCAGCACATAGAAATGCCGCAGGCACATGGCACCGACCCGGCCGAAGGAGAACGCGGCCGTCGTCATGCCCGGTCCTCCACGCGCAGGGATTCTTGAGGCGCGACCGCGCCGGCGGCACGGCGGTCGCGGGCGATGTCGAGGAAGACCTCTTCCAGATTCTGCCGGCTGTAGCGGAACAGCAGATCGTCCGGCGATCCGGAATCGACGATCTTGCCCTGGCGCAGCATCAGCACGCGATGGGCGAGACGCTCCACTTCGCCCATGTTGTGCGAGGCCAGAAGAATCGCGCAATGCGTCTCCTGCTGGTAGCGCTCGAGATAATGCCGCACCCAGTCCGCCGTATCGGGATCGAGCGAGGCGGTCGGCTCGTCGAGCAGCAGCAGCTCGGGCCGATTGATCAGCGCCTTGGCCAGCGCGCCGCGCGTCTTCTGCCCGGCCGAGAGCGAGCCCACGCGGCGGTCGAGCAGGGCTTCGAGCTCCAGCGCCACGCCGAGTTCGGCGATCCGCGCCCTTGCATCGGCGAGACCATAGAGCTTGGCGAAGACCATCAGGTTCTGCCGCAAGGTCAGGCGATGCGGGAGATCGACATAAGGCGAGGAAAAGTTCATCCGGCCCAGCACCTTGTGCCGGTGCCGGGCGAGGTCGAGGCCGAAGATCCGGATCGTTCCGCGCGTGGGCTTCAAGAGACCGAGCAGCATCGAGATCGTGGTGGTCTTGCCGGCGCCGTTGCCGCCGAGCAGCGCCACGGTCTGCCCGCGGTCAATGGTGAAGCCGATGCCGTCCACGGCCGTCACGTCGCGGAACTGCTTCGCCAAATCTTTGACCGAGATCACGGCAGACGGAGATTCGACCGCGGTAGTCTCCGGATGATGAGTCGGACTTTCAGCCACTGTGCCACCTTGCCGCACTTTCTTAACCGATCGGCCGAAGGCTTGCAAAACCGGGGTCCAGGGGGTCTATTCGAGCCCATGGACGCCGCGCTAAGCCCTTCCAATGCCAATGCAATGCGGTCGAAGCGACTGCCGCGGCAGCGCGGCCGGATTCGCCTGCGCACCATCATCTTCATCCGCTGGATCGCAGTTGCAGGCCAGCTCTCGACCTTGCTGTTCGTCTATTTCGGCATGGGCTACGACCTGCCGCTGCCCTGGACGCTGGCGACGGTTGCCGCCCTCGCCGCGGTCACCGCGGGCGCACAGCTGCGGCGCAGTGCGTCGCACCGCCTGACCGACCGCGAATCGGCGCTCTATTTCGCCTTCGACATGGTGCAGCTTTCGGTCCTGCTGTTCCTGACCGGCGGACTGAACAATCCGTTCGCGATCCTGATCCTGGCACCGGTCACCGTCTCGGCGACCACCTTGAGCTATCGCAGCACCTTAGGCTTGGCGGCGCTCGCCATCACCTGCATCAACCTGCTCGCCGTCCGGCATATGCCGCTGCCCTGGAGCGGCGAGGGCTATGCGCTCGCCCCCAACTTCGTCATGGGCTTCACCATCTCGCTGGGGCTCGCGGTTATCTTCATCACCTCTTACGTCTATCGGGTGGCGCAGGAATCGCGGCGGCTCTCCGATGCCCTGGCCGCGGCGCAGGCGGCGCTCGACCGCGAGCAGAGCCTGTCCTCGCTGGGCGCGCTCGCCGCCGCCGCGGCGCATGAGCTCGGCAGCCCGCTCGGCACCATCTCGCTCGTCTCCCGCGAGCTGCAACGCGAATTGGAGCCCGACGATCCGATCCGCGACGATATCGACCTCCTGGTCAGCCAGAGCGCCCGCTGCCGCGAGATCCTGGCCGAGCTCTCGCGCCGGCCGGAGGAGCAGCAGGCCGATCATTTCAACGCGATGCCAGCGCCGCTGCTGATCGAGCTCGCCGCGGAATCGCACCGCCGGCCGGAAGTCGTGCTGCGGATCGAGGAGCGGGCCGACCCGGCCGACCCGGTCACGCCGATGTTGCCGCGCCGGCCGGAGCTCATCCACGGCCTCGGCAACCTCCTGCAGAACGCGATTGAGTTCGCCCGCGAGGAGGTGAAGGTCACGATCGCGTGGAATGCGGCCGAGATCAGCATCAGCATCAGCGACGACGGCAAGGGCTTTCCGCGGGAGCTGCTGGACCGGCTGGGCGATCCCTATCTCTCGCACGGCGCCGATCTCAAGAAGGCGCCGGAGCGGAAGGGCGATCATATGGGGCTCGGCATCTTCATCGCCCAGCAGCTCATCGAGCGGTCCGGCGGCACCGTGAGTTTCAACAACAACGCCTATGGCGGGGCGGAGGTCATCGCGACCTGGCCGCGCAGCGCATTCGAAGGAGCATCCGAACATGACTGAGATGGCGTTGAACAGCGCGGAGAAGACGCTGCTGATCGTCGATGACGACGCCCCCTATCGCCAGCGCCTGGCCCAGGCGATGGAGAAGCGCGGCTTCAAGGTGACCCAGGCCGAGAGCTGCGAGGCGGCAGTCGCCGCCGCCAGGGCCGAGCCGCCGCGCTACGCGGTGGTCGATCTCCGCCTCACCGACGGCAGCGGGCTCGACGTCGTGCCGCAGATCCGCAAGGCGCGCGAGGATTGCCGCATCGTCATGCTGACCGGCTACGGCAACATCGCGACCGCCGTGGTCGCGATCAAGGCCGGCGCCATCGACTATCTGCCGAAGCCCGCCGATGCCGACCAGGTCGAAGCCGCATTGCTGGACCGCAAGGACGCGCTGCCGCCGCCGCCCGAGCAGCCGATGACCGCCGACCGCGTGCGCTGGGAACATATCCAGCGGGTCTATGAGCAGTGCGACCGCAACGTCTCGGAGACCGCGCGGCGCCTGCGCATGCATCGCCGCACCTTGCAGCGGATCCTGGCGAAATACGCGCCGAAGGGATGACGCGTCAGCGTGGCGGCGGCGAGTGCCGCCACCAGGCGCTCTCGTTCATCGAATAGAGCGCCGTATACTCGAGCGTGGCGTTCTTGGTTTCGACCAGCTTTTCATATCTGTTGTCGAGCACCCAGGCTTGGTCGCCCACATAGACCACCAGGATGGTGTGGCCAAGGCCATTCCTGTTGCGCAGGGCGACGGCGACGATCCGCATGTTCTCGATCGGCATCCCCGCGGCTTTCAGCAGCATGTACTTCGTGATGGCGTAGTCTTCGCAGTCCCCACTTTTCTTCAAGAACTGGAAGGCAGTGGCCCAATACTCGTCCTTCTGCCAGTTCGCCGGGTCTTCCTTATAGGGGTGCAGGATCTTGTCATTCACCAGAGCGTTGACCAGCGCGATCTCCGCCGGCGGATTCCCGGCCAGAGCTTTCACCTTCGCGACCAAGGACGGCCAGCTCCTGCTGGTGCATATCGGGGTCTCGCAGGCCTTGCCGTCCTGCCAGGTGCCGAGCATGCCCTGGAACTCGCCCATCGGGCCCCGCATCAGCTTCCAGGAGAGCGCCTTCAGCTCGGCACTGTTGAAGATTTTGGGATAGTTGCGCGCCTGCGCGCCGGGCACCAGGAAGACCACGACGGCGACCGCCATCAGAAATCGTCCGATCCAGGTGCGTCGCGACATGGCGGTCACTTCGCCGGCATGTGGTACCACCACTGCTGCTCGTTCAAGGACATGACCGGCTGGAACTCGAGCTTGATCAGGCTGGCGTCCAGCACCGAGGGCGTGCGGTTGTCGAGCACCCAGGCCTTGTTGCCCTGATAGACGATCAGGATCGCGTGGCCGATGCCGCCGAGGCTGCGGATGCGCACCGAGAAGATGCGCATGTTCTCGACCGGGATGCCGGCTTCTTTCAGGAGCATGTACTTGGCGATCGAGTAGTCCTCGCAATCGCCGCTCTTCTTCATGTATTCGAAGCTGGTCGCCCAGAACTCGGTCTTGCCCCAGTTGTTGATGTCCTCGATATAGGCCTTCTTGTTCAGCAGCGAATTGGCGGTCCTGATCTGCGCCATCGGATCGCCTGCGGCCTTCACCTGGGCGACCAGCGCCGCCCAGGGCTTGCCGGTGCAGATGTTGGTCTCGCAGGGCGCACCGTTCTTCCAGCGCCCGAGCATGGCCCGCCATTCCGGCACCACGCCCTTCTTGAAGCCCCAGTTGGCCGAGCCGATCTCCTTGGTGCCGAACAGCGGCGGATAGGTCTTCGCCTCGGCGGCGCTCGCGAAGGCCAAGAGCGCCACGGCGACCATTGCGATGAAGCGATACGCCATCCGAAGGCTCACTTTCCGGGTAAGTGTACCCACCAGGAATGTTCGTTGACCGAGAGCGCCGGCTGGAACTCGGTCCGCACCAGCTTCTCGTCCATGACGGGGGCGACGCGGTTGTCCAGCACCAGCGCCTGATTGCCCTGGTAGACCACCAGAACCGCATGGCCGATGCCGCCGAGGCTGCGGATCCGGACCGCGACCACGCGCATGTCGTCGACCGGCACGCCGGCCGCTTTCAGCAGCATGTATTTCGCGATCGAGAAGTCCTCGCAGTCGCCGCTCTTCCTGAGGAACTGGAAGGCGGTCGCCCAGTATTCCGCTTTGCCCCAGTTGTTGATGTCCTCGATGTAGGGATGCTGCGCCGGATCGTTCATCAGCTTGTTGGCAAGCTTGATCTGCGCCATCGGATCGCCGGCCGCCTTCACCTGGGCAACCAGCGCATCCCAGCCTTTGGAGGTGCAAGTGTTGCTCTCGCACGGCTTGCCGTTGGCCCAGCGCTGCAGCATCGCGCGCCAATTGGCGATGGCGCTGGATTTCACGCCCCAGTTCTGCGAGGCGATCTCCTTCGAGCCGAAGATGCTGGGATAGGTGCGGGCTTCGGCCGGAAGCGCCGCAAGCATCGCGGACGCGCCGATCAGCGCGAAGGCCAGCAGTCGCGGCGAACTCCCTCGACGGCTCCCGGCTGTGCCGGACTTGGTGCTCACTGCAGCTGACCCCGATAACGACCAAATTCGGAGCAAATGTTAAGCGGACCCGGCCGCGCCGTCGAGCAAATTGCCACGTATTGGGGTGTGAGCCGATTCCAACTGCCTGCCCGGCCTCGCTTTTGACCGCCCGGGCTTTGTGCTAGGGTCGCCGGCGTCAGTGATGGTTAACCGGGCTGCTGCGGGGGCGGTGGTTCGGCTGCTTCCAAATGACGCCACCCCGCACAAGAGCGCCGATCACCAAGGGAGAGGGCCTTGCCCAGCGACACGCCGTCTGCGCCGGAACCCCGGTTTTCGATCGTCGAAGAATCCAGCAAGCCGCGGATCGACTGGAAGATCTGGTTCCCGCTCGCCGTCCTCGTCCTGATCGCCCTGATCGGAATGTTTCTGGTCCGGATGTTCGTGGACAACGAGCGCGACCAGGCCAAGACCGAGTGGCAGACGCGGATGGGCATCGTCGCCGACAGCCGCGCCGCCGACATCAACCGCTGGTTCGACGAGCAGTTCGGCGACCTGCAGGGCATCGCCGGCAACCAGGCGGTGCAGGTCTATCTGCAGCAGATCGCCCAGCTCGCCACGGATCCCAGCCAGGCCGACCAGGTCGAGGGACTGAAGGAATACCTGCGCAACATCATCACCGTCACCGCCGACCGCGCCGGATTCAGCGTAAAGGTCGCGACCAATGTCGACGTCAACGAGACCCAGCCCGCCTTGGGCGGCATCCTGATCGTGGACGAAAAAGGCGAGGTGCTTGCCGCCTCGCCCAACGCGCCGGCCTTCGACGGCGACCTTCGCGCCTTCGCGCTGGGCATCCAGCCCGGCCAGAAGGCCGTCAGCGATCTCTATATGAACGACAAGAACGTGCCCTCGCTGCGCTTCGTCGTGCCGATCGTCGCCCAGGGGGCGGAGGGCTCCGGCGCGGCCCAGGTCGGCCGGGTCGTCGGCGTGAAGCAGGTCGCCGATGATCTCTACAGCCGCCTCGCCCAGCCCGGCGAGACCACCCATACCGGCCGCTCGGTGCTGGTGCAGATCAAGGACAACAAGCTCATCTATCTTTCGCCGATCGCCGATCCGCAGCGCCCGATCCAGCCGCTGACCTCGCCCTTCGGCATCGATGCGAGCGAACGCGACGTCGTCTTCGGCGCGCAGAATCCCGGCAGCTTCGCCACCGACCGGATCGATTATCAAGGCCGCCCGGTGCTGGTGACCTCGCGCGCGCTCTCGGCCGTGCCCTGGGTCTTGGTCTATACCGTCGGCTACGACGAGGCGCTGGGCGCCGCGGAAGCGCGCTTCAAGACCCTGACGGCGGTGCTGATCCTCACCGTCGGCCTGATCGCGGTCATCATCGCCGCGGTCTGGTATTACGGCTCCTCGCGCCGCGCCTCGCAGGCCGCCTATCAGTTCAATCAGATGGCGCAGAAATACCAGGAGCAGAGCAACCTGCTGCAGCTGGTGACCGACAGCCAGCCGACCAGCATCTTCATCCTCGACAAGGAGGACAAATACCGCTTCGCCAACCGCCAGGCGGCGAAGGATGCCGGCATCGCGGCGAACGAAATGCTCGGCAAGCCGATTGCGAACGTGCTCGGCCCCGCAGCGGCGAAGCGCCTCATCCGCCTCAATCACCAGGCGATGGAGGAGAACCGCACGGTGACCGAATACGGCCCGGTCGAGAGCGGCGGCAAGCAGAAGATGATCCAGTCGGAGCATATCCCGCTGAAAGGCACCGCCGGCGGCGTTTCCGGCGTGCTCACGGTCGAGGACGACATCACCGATTTCGTCACCGAGCGCGAGCGCCGCGCGCGCAACCTCAACCAGCTGGTGAAGACGCTGGTCGATGTGGTGGACAAGCGCGATCCGTTCGCGGCCCAGCATTCCGCGCGCGTGGCCCAGGTCGCACGGGCGGTCGCCAAGGAGATGAATCTCTCCGATGTCGAGATCGAGACCGCGGAGATCGCCGGCAATCTCCTGAACCTCGGCAAGATCCTGATCCCGGAATCGGTGCTGGCCAAGACCGAGGGCCTGACCGACGACGAGCGCAGCATGATCCGCAACAGCATCATGACCAGCGCCGAGCTGATCAAAGGGATCGAGTTCGATGGGCCGGTGGTGGAAACCTTGCAGCAGGCCCAGGCCAATTTCGACGGCACCGGCAATCCGCCGCTCAAAGGCGACGAGATCGTCATCACCGCCCGGGTCATCGCCGTCGCCAATGCCTTCATCGGCATGATCAGCGACCGCGCCTTCCGCCAGGCGCTGTCGATCGACCAGGCGATCGAGGCGCTGATGAAGGGCGTCGGCAAGGGCTTCGACCGCAGGGTGGTCGCGGCCCTGATTAACTATCTCGACAACCACGGCGGGCGGAACGACCTCGCCGGGGCGACGAAGGGCTAGCCTTCGCCGTCGTCAATCGTCACCCGCGGTCTGCCGAACGCGGTAAAAGTTGCCCGGGGTCAAGCCCGGGCATGACGAGGGTGGTTGCGCCAAATGCTTGAAATAAATCAAATCACGGTTGATTCGGGCGCTGGGTTCTGGCCAGATTTGGCCAACGAAACGAGTCGGTTCGCCACGGCTTCGCGCACCGACCAACATGGAGGCTCCGAATGACTTTCCTTTCTCGCGCTGCCGGTGCGGCGGCCATTCTTGCGCTTTCCAGCGGCATCGCGCTCGCCGATCCCGCGGTGATCTACGACGCCGGCGGCAAGTTCGACAAAGGCTTCAACGAATCCGCCTTCAACGGCATGGAGCAGTGGAAGAAGGAGACCGGCAAGTCCTACGGCGAGTTCGAGGTTCAGACCGACGCGCAGCGTGAGCAGGCGATCCGCCGCTTCGCGCAGAAGGGCGCCGATCCGATCGTGACCGTCGGCTTTGCGCAAGGCACCGCGCTCGAAAAGGTCGCCAAGGAATTTCCGAAGACGCATTTCGTCATCATCGATTTCGTGGTGAACCTGCCGAACGTGGAATCGATCGTGTTCAAGGAGCATGAAGGCTCATTCCTGGTCGGAGCACTCGCGGCGATGGCGTCGAAGAGCGGCAAGGTCGGCTTCGTCGGCGGCATGGACATCCCGCTGATCCGGCGCTTCCAGTGCGGCTATGCCCAGGGCGTCAAGTACGAGAAGAAGGATGCGACGGTGCTCGCCAACATGACCGGCACGACGCCTTCGGCCTGGAACGACCCGACCAAGGGCGGCGAGCTTGCGAAGAGCCAGTTCGAGCAGGGTGCCGACGTCGTGTTCGCGGCGGCGGGCGCCACCAGCCTCGGCGTCTACCAGGCGGCGAAGGATAGCGGCAAGCTCGCGATCGGCGTCGATTCCAACCAGAACTACCTGCATCCCGGCACCATGCTGACCTCGATGACCAAGCGCGTCGATGTCGCGGTGCATGGCGCGGTCACCGGCTGGAAGGGCGGCGTGGTCGAGCTGGGCCTGAAGGAAGCCGGCGTCGATTGGGCGCTGGACGAGCACAACAAGCCGCTGGTCAGCGACGACATGAAGGCCAAGGTCGAGGCGATCAAGGCCGACATCATCGCCGGCAAGATCCAGGTCCACGACTACGTGGCCGACAACGCCTGCCCGGCATCCTGAGCGGGAAAAGCGTCACGGCCCGGAAGGGATTCCGGGCCGTGATTCATTTCAGAAAGCCTTCGTGACCCCCGCAGTCTCCTCGCCCGAGCCCGAAACCGCCGCGACCACGCCGGCGGTCGAGCTGATCGGCATCGACAAGCGCTTCGGCGCGGTCCATGCCAACCGCAACGTCTCGCTCTCGATCGCCAAGGGCACGATCCACGGCATCGTCGGCGAGAACGGCGCCGGCAAATCGACGCTGATGAGCATCCTCTACGGCTTCTATGAAGCCGACCGGGGCGAGATCCGCGTCAACGGCAAGCCGGCGCGGATCCGCAATTCCAAGGACGCGATCGCCGCCGGGATCGGCATGGTGCACCAGCACTTCATGCTGGTCGATCCCTTCACCGTGATCGAGAACGTCATGCTCGGCGCCGAGAGCGGTCTGCTGATCCGGGGCAGTGCCGCGAAAGCACGGGCCGAGATCGAGCGCCTGGAGCGCGACTATGGTCTCAGCGTCGATCCCGATGCGATCACCGGCGATCTCCCCGTGGGCGAGCAGCAGCGGGTCGAGATCCTGAAAGCCCTCTACCGGCATTGCGACATCCTCATTCTCGACGAGCCGACCGGCGTCCTGACGCCGCAGGAGACCGACCAGCTCTTCCAGATTCTGAAAGCGCTCAAAGAACGCGGCGTCACCGTCATCCTGATCACCCACAAGCTCCGGGAGATCATGGCGATCACCGACAGCGTAACCGTAATGCGCCACGGCGAGGTGGTCGCCGAGCGCAAGACCGCCGAGACCGACCGCGAGGAGCTGGCGGTGCTGATGGTCGGCCGCAAGGTCCGCCTGGCGCCGGATCGCGCCCCGGCCAGGCCGCGCGAAGTGGCGCTCGCCGTCGATCATCTGGGACTGACCGACGAGTTCGGGGTGAAGCGGCTCGACGACATCAGCTTCTCGATCCGCGGCGGCGAGATCCTCGGCGTCGCCGGCGTCTCGGGCAATGGACAGAGCGAGCTCCTGGAAGTGCTCTCCGGCATCCGCCCACCCACCGCCGGCGTCATGCATGTGCTGGGTCACGACGTGACCGCGGCGAAGCCGTGCTCGCCCAAGCGGATGCGCCGCATGGGCGTCGCCCATGTGCCGGAAGACCGCCATCGCCTCGGCCTGGTCACCGGCTTTCCGGCCTGGGAATCCGCGATCCTGGGCTATCAGCGCGACCGCGCCTACGGCTTCGGACCGATCATCAACACCCGGGCCGCCGCCCGCGACTGTGGCAAGATGATGGAGGCCTTCGACGTGCGGCCGCCGGAGCCCAACCTCGGCTCTGCCAAATTCTCGGGCGGCAACCAGCAGAAGCTTATCTTGGCGCGCGAGATGGCGCGTATGCCGAAAGTGCTGCTGGTCGGGCAGCCGACCCGCGGCGTCGATATCGGTGCCATCGAGTTCATCCATAAGCAGATCGTCGCCATGCGCGACGAAGGCACCGCGGTGCTGCTGGTCTCGGTCGAACTCGACGAGATCCTGGCGCTCGCCGACCGCATCATCGTCATGTTCCAGGGCCGCATCGTCGGCGAGACCACCGGCGACCGCGCCAATGAGCGCCAACTCGGCCTCTGGATGGCGAATGCCCATGCCGATCCGGCCGAGACCGCACCGGGCCTGCCGCCGCTGCTGCCGCCCGAGCTGACCGGGCGCAATGTCGCCCTGCCGCCCGGGATGAAGATCAGGCCGCCGCGATGAGCGCCGCACCCAAGAGTTCGATCGCCGGTCCCATGCCGCGCTGGCTGGAGATTTTCGGCCTGCCGCTGATCAATCTGGCGCTGGCGATGATCGTCTCCGGCATCATCGTCGCGGCGATCGGCGAGAATCCCTTCGCGGCGATCCAGGCGATGGGGATCGGCGCCTTCGGCGATCTCTACGGCATCGGCTACACGCTCTATTACGCGACCAACTTCATCTTCACCGGGCTTGCGGTCGCGATCGCCTTCCATGCCGGCCTGTTCAACATCGGCGGCGAGGGACAGGCCTATATCGGCGGCTTGGGCGCCGGCCTGGTGGCGCTCGCTTTCGACAACAGCCTCACGATCTGGCCGATGTTGCTGCTCGGCCTCGCCGCCTCCGCCGCTTTCGGCGCCGCCTGGGCTTTCGTGCCGGCCTATCTGCAGGCCAAGCGCGGCAGCCATATCGTCATCACCACCATCATGTTCAATTTCCTGGCGGCGGCCCTGATGGGCTATCTGCTGGTGAACGTGTTCCGCATTCCCGGCAGCATGGAGGTCGTGAGCCGCGACTTCGCCCCCAGCGCCGGCGTGCCTTACGTGCATGCCTTGCTGGCCGATATCGGCATCGCCATGCCGAACACGCCGCTCAATCTCGCCTTCCTCTGGTCGCTCATCTGTTGCGGCCTGGTCTGGCTCTATCTCTGGCGCAGCCGCGGCGGCTATGAGCTCCGCACCGCGGGCCTTTCGCCCAAAGCCGCGCAATATGCTGGCATCAATCCGAACCGCATCACCATCGAGGCGATGTTGATCTCCGGCGCCCTCGCCGGATTCCTGGGCTTCAACGAGATCCTGGGCAATCACCGCCAGCTGGTGATGGATTTCGTCGCCGGCGCGGGCTTCACCGGCATCGCGGTCGCGCTCATGGGTCGCAACCATCCGTTCGGCATCATCCTGGCGAGCCTGTTGTTCGGCGCCTTGTTCCAGGGCGGCGCCGAGCTTGCCTTCGAGATCCCGACCATCACCCGCGACATGATCGTGGTGATGCAGGGCCTGGTGATCCTGTTCTCCGGAGCCCTCGCCTATGTGAACCGGCCGCTGCTGGAGAAGGCCTGGCGTCTCTACCAGGCCCGGCGCGGCACGAGGGTTCCGATGGCCGTCGCCCCGGTCTCGCCGGCAGCGGCACCCGATGCCCCGGTCGCGCTGGCCGCGGAAACCGCGACCCTCGTCGCCACGCCGACTGCGCCCGAGCCGGAGACGATCGAAACGACGCCGGCGCGGGAGCCGGCGCAGGAAGTGCTGGAAGTGGTCGAGGCCGAGATCGTCACCATGGGGCCGGGTACAGAACCCACGCCGTCGGAACCGGCACCGGCTCCGCGCAAGAAGCGCGGGCCGAAGAAGTCGAAGCGGAAGCCGGGGGAGGTCTGAGGTGGAGTGGTTCAACACCGTCATCTATCTCCTGGCCGCCACCGTCCGCAGCGCGACGCCGCTGATCTTCTGCGCCATGGCCGGCCTCGTCTCCGAACGCTCCGGCGTCATCGACATCGGGCTCGAGGGCAAGATGCTGGCGGCTGCCTTCGCCGCCGCCGTGGTCGCGGCGCTGACCGGCTCGCCCTGGAGCGGCCTCGCCGCGGCGGTCGTGGTCGGGTCGATGATGTCGCTGCTGCACGGCTTTGCCTGCATCTCCCATCGCGGCGACCAGGTCGTTTCCGGTGTCGCGCTGAACATCGTGGCCTCGGGGCTGACGGTCGTGCTGGGCAATGCCTGGTTCCACCGCGGCGGCGAGACCCCGCAGCTCGATGCCGCGCAGCGCTTCATGCCGCTCCCCTTCCCCGGCACCGAGAATATCAGCCACATGCCGCTGCTCGGCCCGATCTATGCGAAGGTCATCAGCGGCCAGAGTCTCCTCTCCTACATCGCCTTCCTGCTGGTGCCCGCGGTCGCCTGGCTGCTCTATCGCAGCCGCTTCGGTTTGAGATTACGCGCGGTCGGCGAGAACCCGGCGGTGGTCGATACCGCCGGCATCTCGGTCGATTTCCTGCGCTATCGCGCGGTGCTGATCGGCGGCGTGCTCTGCGGCTTCGCCGGCGCTTACCTCGCGATCTCGCAGAACGCCTTCTTCCAGCGCGAGATGACCGCCGGCCGCGGCTATATCGCGCTGGCGGCGATGATCTTCGGCAAGTGGAAGCCGCTGCCCGCACTCTATGCCTGCCTGCTGTTCGGCTTCCTCGATGCCGGAGCACCCTTGCTGCAAGGCGTGAAGATCTACGGCAAAACCGAACTGCCGGTGCAGCTGATCCAGGCCCTGCCCTATGCCCTGACGGTGATCCTGCTCGCCGGCTTCATCGGCAAGGCGATCCCGCCGAAGGCGATCGGCCGGCCCTACGTCAAGGAGCGTTGAGTGAACAAGAAACTCCCGGCGCGCCTTTGGGCCGCCGCGACGCATGCCCGTAGCCGGGCCTATGCGCCCTACTCCAAGTTCCAGGTCGGTGCCGCGATCCTGGCCGATGACGGCAAGGTCTATGCCGGCGGCAATGTCGAGAATGCCGCCTATCCGAACGGCGTCTGCGCCGAGACCTCGGCGATCTCCGCCATGGTGCTGGGCGGCGCCAAGAAGATCCGCGAGATCGCCGTCATCGCCGGCGGGAAGAAGCTGGTCACGCCCTGCGGTGGCTGCCGCCAGCGCATCGCCGAGTTCGCCGATCCGGAGACGCCGGTGCATATCTGCGGCCCGGACGGCTTGAAAACCACCTTCACCATCGCCGAGCTGCTGCCCGCGAGCTTCGACAAGCGGAACCTGCAAGGGAAACGGGACGAGAAACCCGGCTTGAACCCGAAGCCTCCCCGGTCCAAAACAGCGCGATGATCGAAAGGCTCCTCGAAGGCATTCCACAGCAGGCGCGCGGCTTCCGTGCGCAGATCGGCCTGATCCTCGGCTCGGGCGTCGGTCCCTTCGCCGACATGATCGACCGCGCGATGGTCCTCTCCTACGCCGATCTGCCGGGCTTCCCGCGGAGCGGCGTGGTCGGCCATGCCGGTCGCCTGATCCTCGGCTGGATCGGGCAGACGCCGGTCGCGGCGCTGCAGGGTCGGGCGCATTACTACGAGCACGGGAATCCCTCGGCCATGAAGGCGCCGATCGAGACGCTGGCGGCCCTGGGTTGCAGGGCAGTCATCGTCACCAATGCCGGCGGCAGCCTCAATCCTGAGATCCCTGCCGGATCGGTCGCGATGATCACCGACCATATCAGCCTCACCCAGGTTTCGCCGTTGTTCGGCGAAACCGGAAGCAAGCGCTTCATCGACATGGTCGATGCCTACGACCCGGAAATGCGGGTCGCGTTCGCCGCGGTCGCGCGCCGCGTCGGTCTCGATCTGAAGCAAGGCGTCTATTGCTGGTTCAGCGGCCCGCAATTCGAGACTCCGGCCGAGGTCCGCGCCGCGCGTGTGCTCGGCGCCGATATCGCCGGCATGTCGACGGTACCCGACGTGATCCTCGCCCGCTATTGCGGCCTCAAGGTCGCGGGCTTCAGCATCATCACCAATATGGGCGCCGGCCTCGGCACCGAGAAACTGAGCCACGAGCACACCATGGTCCAGGCCCGCGCCGCGGCGGACAAGCTGTTCGACCTGCTGCAGGCCTATATCGCCGAATACTCGGCTTAGGGCCGCGCCGACCAGGGCTTCACCGTCCCGACGATCGTCACCGGATCTTCGCTTTCCAGCGCGCGGGCGACGCCGGCGCTGATCTCGTCATCGGTCAGCCAGCGCGACGATCCGCCTTCGACGATGAAGCCGAGGACCGTCAGGCGCAGCTTCGGCCGCATGGGCTTGAAGAGATCGAACCACTCCGCCAGCCGTTCCGGCTGCCCCGGATCGGCCGAGGCGCTGCCCAGCACCGCGCAATAGAGATCGCCGACCTGCTGCGCGATCCGGAGCGCGTTGTCCTTGCTGTCGCCGTGCATCCAAGAGACGCAGCGCCGAAACGGACCATGGTCCCGCACCGCCCGCGCCAGCCCGGCTTCGAACGTGGCACCATCGTCGTAGTCGAGCTGCAGCGGGTTGATGTACGGATGCCGTGCGGCCAGCCGCTGCAAGCGCGACGCCCCGCGCGCGACCACCGAGACGCGCCGGCCCTGCCGTGCGAGGGTTTCCACAAGCCCAGACAGCATGCCGCTGCCGCCGATGACGAGGTCGTGCTCGGCCATGCATCCATCATCGGCAAAGCCGCGACGAGATCAAGGCCTGGGATCGACGTCCGTCGGCTTGACGGGCAGATCGGCGTTGATATCGACCCAGGGCAGTCGCCCTTCGATGCCATAGTGATGGCTCGGTCGCAGGGAGCCGGGATCGTCGAAAGCGCCGAGCAGCAGCGCCAGCTGGTCCCGCCCATCGTAATCCAGGCACAGCGAGGTGCCGCATTGCGCGCAGAAGCCACGCGTCGAAATGCGGGAGGAGCGGAACCGCGCCGGTTCCCCGCGCGTCCAAGCCACGGCATCGCGCGGCACCCAGACCAAGGTCGCGAAGGCAGCACCGGTTGCGCGGCGGCACATGCGGCAATGGCAGTGATGCACGTCGCGGACCGGCGCCGTCAGGCGAAAGGCAACGGCGCCGCAAAGGCAGTGGCCGGTGAGCTCGGACATTTCGGCATAACCGGCGCCGCACCGCGGCGTTCCCGCGCGATGTCCGAGGGCGGTGCAGCCTAGCCTCGGGCGGCGGGACCCCCGATGGTGACATTGATCGGAAGTTCGCCTGGAACAAGAATGTCGGGCTGGAGCGCTGAGAGAGCGGGCGCGCGCTGCATCTTCGGCAAGATGACGGTGACGCGCGTTCCAGCGCCGGGCTTGCTCTCGATCGCGAGCGCGCCGCCGTGAAGCTCGGTCAGGCCCTTGGCCAGGGGCACGCCCAAACCGGCGCCGCTGTGGTCGCGGGTCATGGCATTGGCCACCTGGCCGAAAGGCTGCAGCGCCAGCCCAATCTCGGTCTCGGTCATGCCGATGCCGGTATCGGCGACGAAGAAGGCGATTGCGTCTGTCTCTGCGATCGGGCGGGCGCCGATCGTGACGCATCCGCCGGCCGCGGTGAACTTGATCGCATTGGTGAGGAGGTTGAGCAGAACCTGGCGCAGCCGCAGCGGGTCCGCTTCGAAACTGAGGCGCGCTTCAGGAAGGTCGGTGGTGAGGCGCAGGCCCGCCTCCTGCGCGCGGCTGTCCACCAGGCGCAGGCAGGCTTCGATGACGCGATCCGCATCGAGCGCCTCGGCATGGAGCGCCAGCTTGCCGTGCTCGACGCGTGAGAGATCGAGTAGGTCGTCGATGATCTGCAACAGCATGCGGCCGCTGGAATAGATGTCCTTGGCATAATCGACATAGCGCGGATGCCCGGACGGTCCGAACATCTCGGCGCCGATGATCTCCGAGAAGCCGAGGATCGCGTTCAACGGTGTGCGAAGCTCATGACTCATATTGGCCAGGAACTCGCTCTTGGCACGGTTGGCGATCTCGGCAGATTCCATGCTTTCGCGCAGGCGGTCCGCGGCGCGCCGAAGGTCGGTCACGTCACGGCCGATGCCGAGCAGCAGGCTTTCGTCCTCGAACTGGATCACATCGACCGAATAGATGAAATCGCGGATCTCGCCGTTCAGCTGGCGCACCTGGCTCGGCATGCCGCGAACATAGCCGTCGCGCTTCAAGGCATCGACCATGCGCTGGCGGAAATCCGGATCCTTCCAAAAGCCGATCTCGGTCGATGTGCGGCCGATCACGTCGGCGCGCCGCCAGCCGAGCACCTTGAGGAAGCTGTCATTGACGTCGATGTACCGCCCGTCCTTCATCGTGGTGAGGCTGATCGGATCGGGCGACACCCGGAAGACGGTGCTGAGAAGCTTCTCCGAGTGCCGCTGGGAAGCTTCGGTCTTCTTGTGCAGCGTGATGTCGGTCATCGTCACCAGGCCGGCCGGCGCGCCGCGCCAGAGTATGCGCGCGGCATAGCAATCGACCCAGACGACGGCGCCGCTGCTCGTCAGCACACGGGCCTCGAAATGCGGCACATAGCCGATGCCGGCGATCCGCGCCTGTACCTGGCTCACGACGAAGGCGCGGTCCTCGGGATGTGCGACGTCGACGGCGCTGGACAATGCCAGCGCCGCCTCGCGGCTGCCGAGGCCGATCAACCGGACGAACGCCATGTTGACGTAGAGCGGTGCGGAGCCGCGATGGATCAGGATCGCCTGGGGCGAATTGTCGAGAATCGTCTCGAACTGCCGCGCGTCGGAATCCACAGCCCGCAGCCGGGCCACTTCCTGCTCCAATTCGCGGATGCGTCCCGCCGCATCCCGTGCGCTGATCTGATCGGTCATCACGCCTGTCGCGGCGGCGCAGCAATACCCGCCTATGCCCCTGCCATGCGGAATGGGACTATTTAGCCTGCAATCCCTATCCAAACCCTTAACCGGCGCGTGTAGGGTACTCGGAGCGGCGGAAAACCGCCGCTTTTCGCCGATTCCAACCGGGTTGACCGCACCCCGCGCAGGCTTTAGCTCTGAGCCATGCTTCCCCAGGAAATCATCCGCAAGAAACGCGACGGCGGCACCCTTTCGGAGGCCGAGATCGCCTTCATGATCGACGGCCTCACCCGGAACACCGTGTCCGAGGGCCAGGTCGCGGCCTTTGCCATGGCGGTGTTCTTTCGCGGCCTCGCCATGCCGGAGCGGATCGCCCTGACCCTCGCCATGCGCAATTCGGGCACCGTGCTCGACTGGAAAGGGCTCGATCTTCCCGGCCCGGTGATCGACAAGCATTCGACCGGCGGGATCGGCGACAAGGTCTCGCTGATGCTGGCACCGATCCTCGCCGCCTGCGGCGGGTTCAACCCGATGATCTCCGGGCGCGGCCTCGGGCATACCGGCGGCACCTTGGACAAGCTCGATTCCATTCCCGGCTACAAGAGCCAGCCCGACCTCGCAACATTTCGCCGGGTGGTGAGAGAAGTGGGCTGCGCCGTCATCGGCCAGACCGACGACCTCGCCCCGGCCGACCGCAGGCTCTACGCAATCCGCGACGTCACGGCGACGGTGGAATCGATCGGCCTCATCACCGCCTCGATCCTCTCGAAGAAGCTCGCGGCCGGGCTCGATGCCCTGGTCATGGACGTGAAGACCGGCAGCGGCGCTTTCATGGCGAAGCTCGAAGACTCTCGCGAGCTCGCGCGCAGCATCGTCGATGTCGCCAATGGCGCGGGCCTGAAGACGTCGGCGCTCATCACCGACATGAACCAAGCGCTTGGCACCACGGTCGGCAACGGGCTCGAGGTGCTGGAAGCGGTGGATTACCTGACCGGCAAGCGGCGTGACCCACGCCTGCATGAAGTCACCATTGCATTGGCGGGCGAGCTGCTGGCCCTCTCCGGCCTCACGGTAACCGCGGGGGCGGGCCGGGCCAAGGCGGAGACCGCGCTTGGCAACGGCGAGCCCGCCGAGATCTTCGCCAAGATGGTGACCGCCTTGGGTGGGCCGCGCGACTTTCTCCAGAGGCCGACGACCTATCTCGCAATGGCGCCGGTCATTCGTCCCTGCCCGCCGCTCCAGTCCGGCATTGTGCAGGCGGTGGACGCTCGCATTCTCGGCGTTGCCGTCCTCACCCTGGGTGGCGGCCGACGCCGCACTGAGGACAAGATCGACCACCGGGTCGGCCTCACCGAGGTAGCCGGTATCGGCGAGCATCTCGACCACGCCCGGCCACTCGCCATGGTGCATGCGCCCGACGAGGAGACGGCCACGGCGGCCATCGCGGAGCTGCAGCGCGCCTACACGTTGGGTGACGCGAAGCGCAAGCCGGGCGCGACAACCATCGAGACGGTGCGCGCATGACCGTGACCGCATGATGATTTGCAATTGAGGCTCTGACCCCTAAACTCTATCCATGGCCAAGCGTGCGATCATTCTGGTGATGGATTCCTTCGGCGTCGGCGCGACGCCGGATGCGGCGCGATTCGGAGATGACGGCGCCGACACGCTCGGCCATATCGCCGAACGCCGCGCCGCCCAGGGCAAGCCGTTGCAGGTGCCGAACCTGGCGCGGCTCGGCTTGGGACTGGCAGCGCATCTGGTGCATGGTCGGGTGTTGCCGGGCGTCTCGGCCGATGCGGTGACCGGCATCTATGGCGCGGCGCGCGAAGTCTCCCGCGGCAAGGATACGCCGAGCGGCCATTGGGAGATCGCCGGCTGTCCCGTCTCTTTCGACTGGGGCTATTTCGAAGAGAAGACGCCCTGCTTCCCGCGGGATTTCCTCGATGCCTTCATCGCCGAGGCGAAGCTCCCCGGCATCCTCGGCGACTGCCATGCCTCGGGCACCGAGATCATCGACCGCCTCGGCGAAGCGCATATCCGCAGCGGAAAGCCGATCTGCTACACCTCGGCCGATTCCGTGTTCCAGATTGCGGCCCACGAGACGCATTTCGGCCTCGAGCGGCTCTACGCGATCTGCGCCATCGCGAAACGTCTGCTGGAGCCACTGCAGATCGCGCGGGTGATCGCCCGGCCGTTCATCGGCGAGACGCCGGGCACGTTCCAGCGTACTTCGCACCGCCGCGACCTCACCACGCCGCCGCCGGAGGAGACCCTGCTCGATCGGGCGATTGAGAGCGGCGGCGATGTGATCGGCATCGGCAAGATCGCCGACATCTTCGCCGGCCGCAGCGTGCCGAAGACGCTCAAGGGCGAGAACAACATGGGCCTGTTCGATCGGACATTGGAGGCCATGGGCGCGGCCGGCGACCGCTCCATCATCTTCGCCAATTTCGTCGATTTCGACACGCTGCACGGGCATCGCCGCAATGTCGAAGGCTATGCCGCAGCCCTGGAAGAGTTCGACCGACGCCTGCCGGAGCTCGAAGCGCAGCTTCGGCCCGGCGATCTCGTGCTCATCACCGCCGATCATGGCTGCGACCCGACCTTCAGGGGCACCGACCACACGCGCGAGCATGTGCCGGTGCTGTTCTCCGGCCCGGACCTGAAGCCGCATTCAGTCGGCATCCGCGCGAGCTTCGCCGATATGGGGCAGACCCTGGCTGGGCATCTCGGCTTCGTACCGTTGAAACATGGAACCGCATGCGCGCTGTGAACGCGATCCTTCCCGAAGAACCGCGCCGCTTCCATCGCAGCGAAACCGGTCTCACGCCAGAGATGGCACAGGCTTTCGCCGAGGACGGCTATCTGGTCGTCGAAGACTTCATGCCGGCAGAGCTTTGCGACCGATTGCAGGAGCAAGCCAAAGCCCTGGTCGAAAGTTTCGATGCCGAAGCCCATGCGACCGTCTTCTCGACCGCCTCGGCCGCCCATGCGCGCGACGCCTATTTCCAGGAATCCGGCGACAAGATCCGCTTCTTCTTCGAGGAAGAGGCGTTCGATTCGGGCGGACGTCTCAAGCAGCCGAAGGCGCTTTCGATCAACAAGATCGGCCACGCGATGCATGACCGCGATCCGGTCTTCAGCGCATTCTCCCGGCATCCGCATCTGTCGGCCTTGGCCAAAGGCCTATTCCAGGACCCGCGCCTGCTGCAGTCGATGTTCATCTTCAAGCAGCCGCGGATCGGCGGCGAGGTCTCCTGGCACCAGGACTCGACCTTTCTCACCACCGATCCCTTGAGCGTCATCGGCTTCTGGTTCGCGCTCGAGGATGCGAACACCGAGAACGGCGGCATGATGGCGATCCGCGGCGGCCATATGGGGCCGTTGCGCACGCGCTTCCGCCGCAAGGACGGCACGCTGGTGACCGAGACATTGGATGCGACGCCCTATCCGGCGGGGCCGAAGGTTGCGCTCAATGCGCGGAAGGGCGCGCTCGTGGTGCTGCACGGCTTGCTGCCGCATTGGAGCGGGCCCAATCGCTCCGACCGCTCGCGCCATGCCTATACGCTGCATGTGATCGACGGCGCGGCCGATTATCTTCCCGACAACTGGCTGAGGCGCGGGCCGGATTTGCCGCTACGCGGCTTCTGATCCGTAATAGAGCGTCACCGTGTGCCGCGCCTCGGCGAAGAACAGCCAGCGCTCGGTCAAGGTGCCGATCGCGTTGCCCAGCATCGCCAGCGCCAGCAGTACCGCGGCGGCCCAGCCGCCGAGGGCCGTCGCCAGGAGAATGAGGAGCATGGGCAGGGTGAAACCGACGCCCAGCGCGACCAGCCGCAGCTTCAATGCGTGCTTGCGCGCGACCTTGTAGCCCATCTCCTTCAGGAGATAGTTCTCCTCGGTATGGGGTGCTGCGAACAGGCGCACCTTGCCGATGCTGCCGAGGCCGGTGGCGCTTTCCGGCGTCGCGACGCTGCGGCTCCGGTCGATGAAGCGCCAATAGGCGAGCTTGCCGAGCGCGCTGAAGCCGAGGCCGATGATCGCCGCCCAGTCGAGCGCGATAGTTCCCAGGTGATAGGGCAGCACGATCGCCGCGATCAGCGCCAGGGCGGTGGCGCCGCTGGCAAAGCCCAGCAGTAGGTAGTTCGGCAGCACATAGGCATTGGCCCAGCGCTGCACCGGCTTGAGACCGGCATAGATCATCGCCGTCGCCGAGATCGTGGCGAGCGCGAAGAGCACGGTCAGGATCGCCAGCACCGCCGGCACCTGTGCGAAGAACACCCAACATATCGCCAGCAATCCCGACGGCACGAATGTGGCGAGCGAGAGCACGCCCTCTCGCGAGAGCCAGGAGCTGCGCCATTGGCTGAAGGCGCGCCAGGCCCGCTCCGGATGGCCGAGATGGAAGGTCGAGGAGATGAGGCCCGCGGTCACCGCGGCAAAGCCGATGCCGAAGCCGACCACGCCGAGCACCGGATCGGCCGGCAGCACGCCCAGCGCCCCGAACAGGCCGAGCAGCGCCAGCAGTGCATAGCCCGCACCCGATGCGCTGGTGAAGAAGATGACGGAATAGGCTGGATGCATGGCAGGTCCGTCTAGCGCGACAGCAGCCGGTCGACCCAGCGCAGGAAGCCCGAGGACGGCGCCACGTCTTCATCGGGCAAAGGCTGCGCGCCGGTGCAGCCCGCGCGCGCTTGCGAAGGCCGCGGCGGGAGATACTTGTTGACTGGCGCATAGCCGAGCTCCGGCATCAGGCCGTAGCCTTCGCGTTCCGCGACCAGCTGCGAGACCGGGGACTCCGCATCGCCGAGATCGCCGAAATGCCGCGCTCCGACGGGGCAGGCGGCGACGCAGGCCGGCACACGGTCGCGTTCGTCCAGGGTCTCGTTGTAGATCCGGTCGATGCAGAGCGTGCATTTCTTCATCACGCCTTCGGCCTGGTCGAACTCGCGCGCGCCGTAGGGGCAGGCCCAGGAGCAAAGCTTGCAGCCGATGCACTTCTCCTCATCGACCAGCACGATGCCGTCGGCCGCGCGCTTGAACGAGGCGCCGGTCGGGCAGACCGTGACGCAGGCCGGCGTCTCGCAATGCATGCAGGATTTCGGGAAATGCACGGTGCGGCCGGCGCTCCCCTCGCCGGCCTCGAACGTGTGGATGCGGTTGAACCAGACGCCGTCCGGCTTTGCGCCATAAGCGTCGAAATCGCTCAAGGGCGCGGCATGGCCGCCGCTGTTCCATTCCTTGCAGTTGACGGCGCAGGCATGGCAGCCGACGCAGACATCGAGATCGATGACCAGGCCGAGCTTCTTGGGTGTTGCGGCAGGAAGCGAGGTCATCTTCGGGTGCGATCCCGCCGGAACTTGCGGCCGTATTGCAGCAGGTCCAAGGGCCGCTTCAGCGGTGGCTTCAAGGCTGGGAAGCTCGGCGCCGTCTCGCCGCATTCCGCCGCCGCGCATTTCACCAGGCGCACACGCAGGTCATACCAAGCCGCCTGTCCCGTGACCGGATCAGCATTGGCGTAGCGATAGCCGTCTTCGCGCGGCGGCAGCAGCTCCGAGATCACGTGGTTGAGCAGGAAGCCCTGCTTCGATTCCGGTGCGTCGCTCGCCAGGTTCCAGGCGCCTTTGCGCTTGCCGATGGCGTTCCAGGTCCAGACCGTGTCAGGGTTCACGCCTTCCATCAACTGCACCGGCGCTTTCACGCGGCCATGCGGGCTCTCGACCCAGACCCAGTCGCCGTCTTGGAGGCCGAGCTTCGCACCGGTCTCGCGATTGACGAACAGCGCGTTGCGCGACTGGATCTGCCGCAGCCAGGCATTCTGGGAGCCCCAGGAATGGTACATATGCATCGGCCGTTGGGTGATGGCATGCAGCGGGTACTGCGCCCGATCCACCTCCTCGCCGAACGGCGGATACCAGTCCGGCAGCGGATCGAATCGCTCCTTCAAGCGTGAGCGCGCGGCTTCCGGCGGCAGCTTCGCGCCGAAACCTTCGCCGGCCAGGCGGAATTTCTGCAAGGGCTCGGAATAGATCTGCAGCACAATCTGGTCGCGCAGGTCCTTCAGGCCGAGATTGATCGCCCAGTCGAAGTAATCCGCATTGGCATGGCGGAAGAACTTGGCGTTGTCCGGAATCTCGGTGCGCCAATGGCAGCCATTCTCGATATAGCGCTGGAGCTGGTCGGGGTTGGGCTCGCCCCTGCCAGACTTCTCGCCGGAGCCGCGCCAGCCGGCCAGCATGCCGACGCCCGGCCGGCGCTGGTGGTTGACCAAATAGTCCTTGAGGCCGCCCGGGAATTTCGGCGTGACACCATCTTCCTTGCAGAGCGCGGCCAGGCCCAGCCGGGCGCCGAGATCCAAGAGCACATCCTGGAACGGCCGCACGTCACGGTCCGGCTCGATCACCGGCTGGCGGATCGCGTCGGCCGCACCATCGGCGTCGCAGATCGGGCGATCCAGCAGCGAGATGCAGTCCCAGCGCTCGAGATAGGTCGTGTCGGGGAAGACGAGATCCGCATAAGCGACCATTTCCGAGTAATAGGCATCGGCATAGATGATGTGCGGGATTTTGTAGTCGCCGGTCTTCGGATCCTTGTCGGCGAGCTTCTGCATGGTGCCCGACGTGTTCATCGCCGAGTTCCAGGCCATGTTCGCCATGTAGAGGAACAGCGTGTCGATCGGATAGGGATCCTGCGCCCAGGCGTTGTGGATCACCATATGCATGAGGCCGTGGGCCGAGAGCGGCGCATCCCAGGAGAAGGCCTTGTCGATCCGTTTGGGCTTCCCGGCGTCGTCGACCAGCAGATGTTCCGGCCCGAGCGGGAAGCCCAACGGCGGGCCCTTCAAGGGCTGCAGCGGTCCGGTCGCATCGGTCGGAAGCAGTGGCATCGGGATCGCGCGCGGGAATGGCGGCTTGTAGCGGAAACCGCCCGGACAATCGATCGAGCCCAGCAGCATCTGCAGCAGATGGATCGCGCGGCAGGTGTCGAAGCCGTTGGAATGCGCCGAGATTCCGCGCATCGCATGCATCGAGACCGGCCGGCCGATGAAGCGGTCGTGCTTCCGCCCGGCCCAGTCGGTCCAGTCGGCCATGATCTCGATCGTCTGCTCGAAGGCGGCATGGGCGAGCTCGGCGGCGATGCGCTTGATGGTCTCGGCCTCGATGCCGATTTCACGCGCGACAGTTTCCGGCGCGTATTTCGGATCGAGATAGCGTTTCACCATCAGCTCGAACACGCTGCGCGCCTTGCGGCCGTCGGGCAAGGTCACTTCGCCGATCAGCTGCGGCGCCACGTCGGGCTTCAGCGCGGAGACACAGGCATTGCGGATCGTGCCGAAGCATATGGGTTCGCCGGCCGCATCGCGCGCGAAGAGGCCGTGCTCGGCGGTGCCCGGCGCCTCGATCACCAGCCACGGCGCGTTGGTGTAGCGCACCAGGAAATCGAGATCGATCTTGTCGGCCTTCAGCAGCTCGTGGATCAGCGAAAGCACGAACAAGCCGTCCGTGCCGGGCCTGAGGCCGATCCACTCGTCGGCGATGGCCGAATAGCCGGTGCGCACCGGATTGATCGAGACGAACTTGGCGCGGTTATCCGCCGGGCGATTTTTCAGGCTGCCGAGGCCGAGCTTGATCGGATTGCTGTCGTGATCCTCGGCGACGCCGAACATCATCAGATAGCGCGTGCGCGCCCAATCCGGCTCGCCGAACTCCCAGAACGAGCCGCCGATTGTGTAGAGCCCGGCCGCCGCCATGTTGACCGAGCAGAAGCCGCCATGTGCCGCATAATTGGGTGTGCCGAACTGCGCCGCCCACCAGCCGGTCAAGGCTTGGCTCTGATCGCGGCCGGTGAAGAAGGCGAGCTTCCTCGGATCCGTGGCGCGGATCTCGGAGAGCCACATCGTCGCGGTGCGCAGCGCCTCTTCCCATTCGATCTCGCGGAACTCACCTTTGCCCCGCTCGCCGACCCGCATGAGCGGCTTCTGCAGACGCGCCGGTGAATACTGGGTCATGATGCCGGCGGAGCCCTTGGCGCAGAGCACGCCCTTGTTCACCGGATGGTCGCGGTTGCCCTCGATGTAGCGGACCCGGCCGTCCTTCATATGCACTTTGATGCCGCAGCGGCAGGCACACATGTAGCAGGTCGTGGTCTTCACCGTGTCGCCGGTCTGCGGCGATGTATCGATCGCCGGCTCCCCCTCGACCTGCGCCGGCGCGTGATGCAGCTCGGTGACGATGCGCCGTTCGGTCATTCTCGGAGAGGCATTCTGTTCTGGTTGACCCGATCCCGCGCCAATCTAGCCCAGGACATGGAGTCGATGGGCGCGAAATCACACGGCATTCCAGGAGTTTATGGAATGGACGGCGCGCCCTGACAGGTGTCAGAGCGCACCAATCCGATAGGCCAGTTGGAATCAGGCTCCCGCGGCTTGGAGCTCGGCGGCTTCGGCTTTCGCCTGTTCCCGCGCTTCGGCGCGCTCGCGAGCAGCGGCGCGGCGACGAGAAATCTCGTAGGCGATGGCACCAATCACAGTCAGGACGATCAAACACAGCGCCAATGCGTTGATCGTCGGTGTGATGCCGGTGCGGACCTTGGACCCGACATAGACCGTGAGCGTGTCGGAATTGCCGCGCGTGAACAGCGTGATGTTGAAGTTCTCGACCGACTGGAAGAAGGCGATGAGCGCGCCGGCGCCGATCGCCGGATAGAGATGCGGCAGCAGGACCCGGCGCATCACCTGCGCGTGGCTGGCGCCGAGATCGAGCGCCGCCTCTTCGAGGCCGGGATCGAAGCTCTGCAGCCGCGCGAGAACCAGCAGCATCACATAGGCGGCGATGAAGGAGACCTGGCCGAGGACCGAGAGATGCAGGCCCGCGATGAAGGGCAGGCTGTCCTGGGCGCCGATCGGGCGGCCCAGCATGTTCCAGAACAGCAAGGTCGAGATGCCGATGACAGCGCCGGGCGTCAGGATCGGCGCCACCATGACGCCATAGACGAAGCTGCGCGCCTTGGCCTGCAGGCTGTTCAACAGAATCGCGCCGGCGGTGCCGATCGGGACCGAAAGCGCCACCACCGAGGCCGCAACGAAGATCGTGTTGCGGATCGAGGTCCACATCCTGGGATCGTTCCAGAGATCGATGAACCAGCGTTCGGTCAGGCCCTTCCAGGGATAGACCGAGGGAAAGCGGGAATCATTGACCGCGGCACCGCCCATCACGATCAACGGCGCCAGCATGAAAACCAGGAAGATCCCCATGTAAATCTGCAGGATCAGGCGACCGGCATTGTTGTTGTTCATCGCCGCCCCCTACTTCGCGATATCGACCAGGCGCACGTTCATCACGCGCATCATCACGCTGACGAACACCGTGCACAGCACCAGCAGCAGGAAGGCGTAGGCGGAACCGGTGTTCCAGTCCTGCCCCTCGAAGAACCATTGCTGAATGATCTGGGTGAACCAGCGCGAGCCCGGCGAGGCCAGAACCGTCGGCACGATGATCGATCCGGCGGAGAGCATGAACACCATGACGCAGCCCGAAGCGATGCCGGGCTTGGCATGCGGCATGATCACGCGGCGATGGGTCCGGACGACCGAAGCACCGAGATCGCGCGCCGCCTCGATCTGGTTGGAATCGAGCGAGGTGATCGCGTTGTAGATCGGGAACAGCATGAAGAGGATATAGGTGTAGACCAGGCCGATGATCACGCCGTTGAAGCCGCTGATCCAGCGGATCGGGCCGATCCCCACCATGCCCAGCATTGCGTTCAACGGGCCCTGATAGGCGAGCACGATGAACCAGGCGAAGGAGCGCAGGATCTCGCTGACCCAGAGCGGGATCAGCAGCAACGCAAACAGGGTCGGCGCATTCGAGGCCCGCACCACCTTGGCAAGGTAATAGGCCAGCGGATAGCTGATCGCCAGCGAGACCAGGGTCACGACCGAGCTGTAGAGGATGGTCAGCAGGAAGATGTTGACGTGGATCGAGATCGGGATGCCGAGGAAGTAATAGGCCGGATCGCCGCTGACGAAGGTGACGTAGTTACGGAGCGTGTAGTGATCGTCCGGGCCGCCGAGCTGGTCGACCGGAAGGTAAGGCCGAAACGAAACGTTGAGCAGCGAGAGGTTCGGGAGCACCACCAATGCCAGCAGCCAGAAGCCGACGAGGGCAAGGATGATCCCGCTCAAGGTAACGCCGTAGCGGCGTACCAGCTCACGCATGGCCCTGCACCTGCGCGGAATCGCTGAGCAGCACGGCATGCTCCGCCGGGAACACCAGATAGAGTCGGGCGCCGGGCTGCGGTGGCGGGTTGCTCGGGTCGTTCTGCACCTGGACCTGGTGAATCTTGCCCTGATCGTCGCGGCAATGGATGTTGATGAAGTTGCCTTCGAAGGCGACCTCGCTCACCTCCACCGGCAGGCTGTTCTTACCCTGCGGCGCACTGGACTGCAGCGTCGAGTGCTCCGGTCGCACGTAGAGCTTCACAATCGAATTGCGATCGACGCCAGGCCCGAGCCGGGTCAGGAAGGTGCCGAAAGCGGTTTCGAACCGCGCATAGTTCCCTTCGCCGCCAGTGACCGTGCCGGTGAAGATGTTGTTCTCGCCGACGAAGGAGGCGACGAAGCCGTTCCGTGGCGCGTTGTAGATCTCGTTGGGCGTGCCGACCTGCTGCAACACGCCTTGGCTCATGACACCGACGCGATCGGACATGGCGAGCGCCTCGCCCTGATCGTGGGTGATGTAGATGAAGGTGACGCCGGTGCGCTTCTGGATCGCGCGCAGCTCGGCGCGCATATGCTGCCGGAGCTTCAAGTCGAGAGCCGAGAGCGGCTCGTCGAGCAGCATGACCTTGGGCTCGACGGCGAGCGCACGCGCAATAGCGACGCGCTGCTTCTGGCCGCCGGAGAGTTGCGAGATCTTCTTATCCGCAGCGCCGGGAAGATCGACCAGACGCAGAAGCTCGTCGGCTTTGGCCCGCCGCTTCGCCTTGTCGACGCCGCGCACTTCGAGGCCGAAGGCGATGTTCTCCCAGACCGGCATCAGCGGAAACAGCGCCAGGTTCTGAAAGATGAGTGCGGTCGGCCGCTGGTTGGCGCCGATGCCGCGCATATCGCTGCCGCCGATCCGAACCACGCCTTCGGTCGGGTCGATGAAGCCCGACACCATGCGCAAGATCGTGGTCTTGCCGCAGCCCGAAGGCCCGAGGAAGGAGAAGAACTCTCCCGCCTTGATCGTCACGTTGACTTGATTCACGGCCCTGAACTGGCCGAAATCCATGGAGACTTGTGCTAGCTCGACGTCTTCGCTCATCTGCCCCGTTCAATCCGGCCCGTTCGGGAATGCTCCCTTCGGGCTGCCCTGTCTCGATCCCCGTCGCGATCTTTGCGCCGCGCTCGGCTGCCGCATTGCAGCAGGGTTTCGGCCTGCCCGCAATGGGTTATGCGGACTGGCCCCACAAACAATGCCCTAAAATCAATGCCTCAATGGAAACCGCCGGGCCTGCGGCTTTCCCGCAGACCCGGCGGTTCGATGTCAGGCCAGGCTTACGCCGCCTGCCACTTGTCGGCGTATTCAGACCGCAGCTTGATGAACCAGGCGGCCTGCGCCGGCCACCACCAGAGCTTCGCCGTGGCGTCGCCCGGATAGGCGTTCTTGTAGAACTCGGACACGGCCGGATCCATCTTCTCGATGCCGCCCTTGCCGACCGGGTTCGCCTTGAAGGCGGAGGCCCAGGCAGCCGCACCGTCCGCGGTGGAGATCCACTTCGCGAACTCGTGCGCCTGATCGACGTTCTTGGCGTTCTTCATCTGGAAGAAGCCCTGGCTCCACGCGAACGCGCCTTCCTTCGGGGCGATGAAGCCGAAGCCGTCCGCCGCGAGGTTGGAGCCGGTCGAGTCCCAGGTGAGGCCCAGCACGCAGCCGTTGGTGCGGAACGCCGCCTGGGCGTCGTTCTCACCCGACCAGAACTGCGCGATGTTCTTCTTGTGGGCGATCGCCTCCTTCAGCGCGATGTCCCAAAGCTGCTTCATCGTCGCTTCGTCCTTGTAGCCTTCGGTCCAGGGCTTCGGCAGCTTGCCCTGGGCGTCGAGCCAGCGGCCCATCGCGGCGAGCGAGGAATGCGCGCGGACGACGACCTTGCCCTCGAACTTCGGATCCCAGAGATCGCCGAGGCTGGCCTTGCCGTACTCGGTCGGCGCATCGGCCTTGCTGTAGGTCAGGGCTTCGGTACCCCAGACCGAGGGCACGAAGTAGCGCTTGCCTTCGATCTCGCCGGCATCGCCCGGCTTGCCGCCCGGCACGCCGTCGAGATAGTTCGCGAGCGCGAGCTTCTCAGGGTTCCACGGCGCGATGATGCCGTTCTCGACCCAGCCCGGCAGACGATCGAGCGTCGGCTCGACCACGTCCACGGCACCGGTCTGCAGTGCCAGCTTGCACTGCGCGAACATGTCGTCCTGGTTCTGCTGTTCGTTGAAGTTCACCTTGATGCCGGTGGCCTTGGTGAAGCCTTCGAATGCAGCCTTGAAGTCGTAGCCGGCCCAGCCCATGAAATTGACCTCGCCCGAGGATGAGAATGCATCCCGGACGATCATCGGCGAACCCAGCGCGACCGCGGCCGCGGCGGTGCCCTTCAAAACTGTACGGCGTGTAAGCTTGGTCATTCGTCACCCTCCTGAGGTTTCTCAACGCCAGTCAGCCGCACTTTTCCCGAACGGCTGCTTTGACGGTCTGGGTGCACCGAAGCCGGATATGCGCGATCAGCCGCCGATCCTTGAAGGATGGCAGGCCGGACGATCCCAGCGTTGGCACTCCCGAACTCTTTTTGTTGAAACCAGCATAACCGGTCCGAGGGGAGTTGCAACGAGCTTCACCGGGGTTTCACGAAACTGCTATAAATCCGGGCGTCAAATGGGCTGGCCCCCAGGGTTAAAGCGTGAGTTTTATTGATGGAGCCAGCGAGGGGTATGCATTGGTCCACGCCAGCCGCGCCTTCCTGTTCCGCCTGGAGCCTGACAAGTCGGTTACCTTGCAGGCCCAGCTTCGTAGGATGCTGGTCTCGGCGATCCTGGACGGCCAGATCCTGCCGGGGGCACCCTTGCCTTCCTGCCGCTCCTTGGCGCAATCGCTGAAGGTCGCAAGAAATACTGTTGTCCTCGCCTACCAGGACCTGGTCGAGGAGGGCTTCCTGATCGCCCGCGAGCGCTCCGGCTTCTTCGTCAACCCGGAGATCCTGACCGGGCGCGCCGCGGGGAGCGAGCGCGGCGGCACCGCCGAGATCAAGGCCTTCGAACCTGCGCCAGATCAAGCGCCGGACTGGTCGAAGCGCTTCAAGACCCGCCCGGGGTTGCAGCGGAACGTGGTGAAGCCGTCTGACTGGCAGGACTACCCCTACCCGTTCATCTATGGCCAGGTCGATCAGAGCCTCTTCCCGCTAGCGGCCTGGCGCGAGTGCTCGCGGCAGGCTTTGAGCGTCAACGCGGTCAAGGACTGGTCCAAGGACCGTTTCACCGACGACGACCCATTGCTGATCGAGCAGATCCGCACCCGATTGTTGCCGCGGCGTGGCGTTCGCGTGGCACCGGACGAGATTCTGGTCACCGTCGGCGCCCAGCACGCGCTTTATCTCCTCGCCAGCCTGCTGTTCGACAAGGAGACAACCTTCGGCATCGAGGACCCGGGCTATACCGACGCCCGGAACATCGCCGGCCTCTTCGCCGGCAAGCGGCTGGCGCTCAAGGTCGATGAGCAGGGCCTGATCCCGGGACCTGAGCTTGCCCAATGCGACTATCTCTATGTGACGCCGAGCCATCAGTTTCCGACCACGGTCACGATGTCGCTGGAGCGCCGCCATGCTTTGCTGGAGCGCGCGCAGGACGATGACTTCGTGATGATCGAGGACGATTACGAAAGCGAGCTCTCGCATCAGGGGAGCCCACAACCGGCCTTGAAGTCGATGGACCGCAGCGGCCGCGTAGTGTTCATCTCCTCGCTCTCCAAGACCCTCGCACCGGGCCTGCGCCTCGGCTACATGGTCGGGCCCAAGGAACTGATCGCCGAGGCGCGGGCACTCCGCCGATTGCAGATCCGGCATCCGGCCGCCAACAATCAGCGCACCATCGCGCTCTTCCTCGCCGACGGCCATCACGACGCGCTGCTCAGGCGATTGTGCAATGTCTATCGCGAGCGCCTGGCCGCGGCGGTGACAGCGTTGGTCAAACATCTGCCGGAATTTTCGGTGAACCTCACGGCCGGCGGCACGGCGCTCTGGATCAGCGGTCCCGCGCAGATCGACATGGGCGCGGTCGAGAAGGCGGCGCTCCAGAAAGGGGTGGTGATTGAATCCGGTGCGGTGCATTTCCTCAATCAACCGGGGCCGAAGAACTTCTGCCGCTTGGGCGTCTCCTCGATCCCGACCGAACGCATCGAGCCCGGCATCATGCGCTTGGCCGAAGCGGTCAAGGAGCAGTTGCGCTAGCGTCGCCTTCCTCGAGACCCTGAATTAGAACGCTGGACCGGCGTCGCTCTAGCTCTGGCCCTATCCGGCGCGGCGATCGGTCCCTATTCTGCCGGCCATGCGTCTCCTCACCATCAATGCCGGGTCTTCCAGCCTCAAGTTTGCGGCCTTCAGACTGGAGCGCGCGCCGGTTTGCGAAATGCGCGGACAACTCTCCGGGATCGGGCAAGGTCAGGCCAAGCTTAGTGGCGTCGATTGGCCGACCGACAATCTGAAACTGGAGAACCACCGCGATGCGGTGGCGCTGCTGCTGGACCGGCTGGAGGTCGCGGCGGTGGGGCATCGCGTGGTGCATGGCGGCACACGGTTCACGGCGCCGGTGAAGATCGATGCGGCGACGCTCGCCGCCTTGCGCGATTTGAGCCCGCTGGCGCCGCTGCACCAGCCGCACAATGTGGCCGCGATCGAGGCGGTCGCCGCGGCGCTTCCCGATGTACCCCAAATCGCTTGCTTCGACACGGCCTTTCATGCCGCGATGCCGGAAGTCGCAGCGCGGTTCGCGCTGCCGGAGCGCTATTGGGAGCAGGGAATCCGGCGCTATGGATTCCACGGTCTCTCTTATGAAGCGATTCTGCATCGGCTCGGCGACGACATTCCCGAACGCCTGATCGTCGCGCATCTCGGGAACGGCGCGAGCCTCGCCGCGGTGAAGGACGGAAAGTGCGTCGCGACCACGATGGGATTCTCGACGCTCGACGGGCTGGTGATGGGGACGCGCGCCGGCCTCATGGATCCGGGCGTCATCCTGCATCTGATGCGGAGCGAGGGGCTCGACCGCGCAGCGCTGGAAAAGCTGCTTTATCACGAGAGCGGCTTGCTCGCGCTCGCCGGGACGGCGGACATGAAGACGATTCTGGACGCGCGGGATCAACGGTCCCGCTTCGCAATCGCGCTCTATTGCGCGCGGATCACGCGGGAGATCGGCTCGCTTGCGGCCGCGCTGGAAGGCGTCGACATGCTGGTCTTCACCGGTGGCGTCGGTGAAAACGCCACAGCGATTCGCGACCGCGTCACGGAAAGGCTGAAGTGGCTCGGCAATATCGATGTGCGCGTCATCCCGACCGATGAAGAGCTGACCATCGCGCGCCATACGCAACGCCTGCTCGCATGATCCTCCTGCTCGCATGATCCTCGGAGTCTCGATCACTGCCTGGGCGCTCAGCAGCCTTTGCATCTTCGTCGCCGCGTTCATCCGCGGCTTCACCGGTTTCGGGCTGGCGGTGGTCGGCGTGCCGCTGCTCTCGCTGTTCTTCGCGCCGGCGGAGATCGTGCCGGCGATCATGATTCTCGCAATCCTCGCCGGGCTGCAGCTCATCCCGAAGATCTGGCGCAGCGTCGATTGGAAGCTGCTGCTGCCCACCGTGCTCGGCACCGCGCTCGGAACACCGCTGGGGACGTGGCTGCTCGCCGGCGTCTCGGCCAATCTCATGCGCATCCTGATCGGCGCCGCGGTGCTCATCGCCGCCTTCGCGATGCAGCTCGGCTTCCGCTTCGCCACGCAGCCGAAAGCGCCGGTCTGCGCGGGCTTCGGACTCATCGCCGGATTGACCGGGGGTGCTGCGGCGATGCCGGGACCTTCGGTGATCTTCCTGTTCCTCGCGGCACCGATCGCGCATGAGGCGGGGCGCGCGACGCTCGTCCTCTTCTTCCAGGCCTCACAGGTGATGAGCGCGATCGCGGCGTTGGTCGCAGGGCTGATGAACGGGCATGCCTTGATCCTCGGTGCCTTGCTGGTGCCGCCGATGCTGGTCGGCAATTGGCTCGGCGACCGGGTGTTCGACAAGGCTTCCGCCAAGTCCTATCGCCGGATCGTGGTCTTGCTGCTCGTGGGCCTGGGCGCGGTCGCGGCGGTCAGAGGCTTGGTCGGGCTGGCTTCCGGCTGATCAAGCCGCCGTGCCGCGGACCAGGGTGGCGGCGATGGCATCGATCATCGCTTCGAGATGCTTCGGGTCTTCGGAGAGGACGACCTGGCGCATGAAGCCCAGGCCGAAGGCGAAGGTGGTGATGGTGGCGGCCAGGGTCTCGAGATCGACCGCGGCATCGAGCGTGCCGTTCGCCTGGAAATGCTTCAGCCGATGCACGAGATGCGGCATGCGGCTTTCCTTGTAGTGGGTCTTCAAGCTCGCGGCGAGATCGGGATCGACCAGTGCGCGGGAAATGAAGACGCGCAGGAAATCGCGGTTGGCATCGGCCTGCAGGATCTCGTGACGCAAGACCGTCGCGATCTCGACTTTCAAGCTTTCGCTGGGCGGCGCGGCGCGGCAGGCCGTCAGCCGCTCGCTGCACAGATTGCCGACGATCGCTTGCAGCAAACCCGCCTTGCCGCCGAAATAACGCTGGATCAGCCCTTCATTGACACCCGCGCGCGCGGCGACTTCCCTGGTCGTGGCACCGTCGAAGCCGCGCTCGGCGAAGACCGCGACGGCGGCCGCGAGCAGCGCCTGCTTCGTCGCCGCCTTGTCGCGGCGGCGCGCGACCAGGCAGGGCTCGCTGCAGCCGCTTTCGGTTTCGTCGTCCAGGATTTCGACGTTGGGTGTCATCGGCCTCGAAATATCATGCGGATGGGCTGATCGGGGCTTGAAATCATCTCTCGAGAATGTATGTAATCACTTACTTAAGATTTTCCAGTCCGGCCAGTGGAATTTCCAACCTTCTGAAATCAAAGGAATAGCGCATGCTTTTCGACCCAGTGAACGTCGGCCCCTACACCCTGCCGAACCGCATCGTGATGGCGCCGATGACCCGCAGCCGGGCCGGCGCGGGCTTCGTCCCCTCGGCGCTGGCGCCGAAATACTATGCGCAGCGCGCCTCGGCCGGGTTGATCGTCACGGAAGCCAGCCAGGTGTCACCCCAGGGGATCGGCTATGTCCACACCCCGGGCATCTATTCCAAGGAACAGGTCGAGGGCTGGAAGAAAGTGACCGAGGCCGTGCACCAGGCGGGCGGCCGGATCTTCCTGCAGCTCTGGCATGTGGGCCGGATCTCCAACCGCACCCTGCAGCCGGACAACCAGCTCCCCGTCGCGCCTTCCGCTGTCGCCCCCAAGGGCGAGAGCATGACCATCGACTACAAGATGACGCCCTTTGAGGCGCCGCGCGCGCTGGAGACCGGCGAGATCGCCGGCATCGTCGAGGATTTCCGCAAGGGTGCGGAGAACGCCAAGGCAGCGGGCTTCGACGGCGTAGAGATCCACGGCGCCAACGGCTATCTGATCGACCAGTTCCTGCGCGACGGCACCAACCAGCGCACCGACCAGTATGGCGGCTCGGTCGAGAATCGCGTGCGCTTCCTGATCGAGGTGACGGAAGCCGTGGTTTCGGTCTGGGGCGGCGAGCGGGTCGGCGTGCGGCTCTCGCCCAACACCAGCTTCAACGATATGCATGACAGCAACCCGCGGGCGATCTTCGGCCATGCGGCGAAGGCGCTGGAGCGCTTCAACCTCGCCTATCTGCACGTGACTCGCGCCGGCCCCGGCGAGGAGGTGCCCGGCGGCCCGATCGATGCCGACTTCTTCCGTCCGCTGTTCCGCAACCCGATCATCTCGGCAGCGGGCTATACCTCGAAAGACGAGGCGGAGAAGCAGCTGAAGAGCGGCAATGCCGATCTCATCGCCTTTGCAACGCTGTTCATCTCCAACCCCGACCTGCCGGCGCGGCTCAAGCAGAACGCGCCGCTGGCGGCGGGCGACCGTGCCACCTTCTACGGCGGCGACGCCAAGGGCTATATCGACTATCCGAGCCTGGAGGCGGCGGTGGCATAAGCACGGCACGCCTTCGACATAGCGGGGCCGGGAGCGATCCCGGCCCCATTTTCTTTTCCGGAACACCAGACCCATGAAAAAGATCGGCTTTCTCTCCTTCGGCCATTGGTCGGATACGCAATATTCCCAGACCCGCTCGGCAAGCGACGTGCTGCTGCAATCGATCGACCTTGCACAGGCCGCCGAGGAGCTCGGCGCCGACGGCGCCTATTTCCGCGTCCATCACTTCGCGCGCCAGTTGGCCTCGCCCTTCCCCCTGCTCGCCGCGGTCGGCGCGCGGACCAAGCGGATCGAGATCGGCACCGGGGTCATCGACATGCGCTATGAGAACCCGCATTACATGGTGGAGGATGCGGGCGCCGCGGATCTCATCAGCGGCGGCCGTCTGCAGCTCGGCATCAGCCGCGGCTCGCCCGAGCAGGTGATCGAAGGCTGGCGCTATTTCGGCTATGCGCCGGAGCCCAATCAGAGCGATGCCGAGATGGGGCGGCAGCACGCCGAGAAATTCCTGGAGCTCCTGAACGGCGATGGTTTCGCGAAGCCCAACCCGCGCCCGATGTTCCCGAATCCGCCGGGCCTGTTGCGCCTGGAACCGCATTCGGAGGGGTTGCGCGAACGCATCTGGTGGGGCTCGGCCTCGAACGCGACGGCCGTCTGGACTGCCGAGAAAGGCATGAACCTGCAAAGCTCGACCTTGAAGGAAGACGAAAGCGGCGAGCCCTTCCATGTCCAGCAAGCGAAGCAGATCCGCGCCTATCGCGAGGCCTGGGCCAAAGCCGGCCACAAGCGCACACCCCGCGTCTCGGTCTCCCGCTCAATCTTCGCCTTGGTCAATGACGAAGACCGCGCCTATTTCGGCGGTAACGAAAGCAGCGACCAGGTCGGCACCATCGACCGTATGCGCGCCGTTTTCGGCCGCACCTACGCTGCGGCGCCGGAGCGCCTGATCGAGGAGCTCAAGGGCGACGAAGGCATCGCCGAAGCCGACACACTGCTGCTCACGGTGCCGAACCAGCTCGGCGTGGACTACTGCGCCCATGCGATCGAGGCGATCCTGACCCAGGTCGCACCGGCGCTGGGATGGCGGTAAGGATCTGGGTCAGCTCGCGCGCAGCGCAGCCTTCAGCTTCGGCGTCGCCCAGTTCAGGAACGCGCGCACCTTGGGCGGCAGTAGACCCTGGCCGGTGTAGATCACGCTGATCGGCCAGGGGGCGAGCTCGAAGGGTTCCAGGATGAGCTCGAGGTCGCCGGTGCGCTGGGCCGCCGCCATCTTGTAGGACAGCATCCGGGTGACGCCGCCGCCCGCGATGGCGGCGTCGATCGCCGCTTCCGCGCTGGTGACAGTAAGCCAGGAATGGAGCGGGATCGAGCGCTGCCGCCCACCGATGCGGAAGCTCCAGGCCGTCGGCGAGGCCATGTTCTCGAAGGTGATGCATTGGTGCCGCGCGAGGTCCTGCGGCTTTTTCGGCCGGCCACTGGCGGCGAGATAGGCCGGGCTGCCGCAGACGACGAGGCGCGTCGTGCCGATCCGCTTGGCGATCAGGCTGCTGTCCGAGAGATGGCCGATGCGGATCGCCACGTCGAGATCGTTGTCCAGGTGGTCGAGCAATCCGTCGGAGAGGACCAGCCGCACGTCGATCTCCGGAAAGGCTTGGCGGAACGCCACCACGATCGGGACCACGTAAAGGCGGCCGAGCGAGACCGGGGCGGTGATCGAGAGCTTGCCGCGCGGCGTGGTGTATTCGCCTGTCGCCGTGCGCTCGGCGGCCTCGACCTGCTCCAGGATGCGCTTGCTGGTCTCGACGAAATGGCGGCCGGCATCGGTCAGGGTAAGCTTGCGGGTCGAGCGGTTGATCAGCCGCACCTTGAGATGGGCCTCGAGCTCGGCGAGCTTGCGGCTCACCGTGGTGACCGGCATGCGCAAGGCGCGCGCGGCAGCGGAGAGACTGCCAGCCTCCGCGACGGCCACGATGACCGCCATCGCGTTCAGCCGGTCCATCGACGTTCTCCATGTTTTCGGAAAGGTGCTTGCCGATAGTAAGACCTGCGCGAAACGGCGGCAATCGGCTACCGATGGCGCAACCGCCGCGGCGGTTGCGCGGCACGCACACTCGGCCGCCACTCCCCGCCAAGCAGATTCCGTCTGAAGGAGAGCCCGATGAACACCCGCACCGTCAGCCATGCCGCCATCGCGACACCCGCCGTGACGCACCACCGGACGCTCGCGATCGACGGCATCGACATCTTCTACCGCGAAGCCGGGCCGACCGATGCGCCGGTCGTGCTGCTGCTGCACGGCTTTCCCACCTCCTCGCACATGTTCCGCAACCTCATCCCGGCGCTCAGCGACCGCTATCGCGTCATCGCGCCGGATTATCCGGGCTATGGGCAGAGCGCCATGCCGGACCACACCAAATTCCCTTACACCTTCGACCGTTTCGCCGAGCTCGTGGATGCGTTGCTCGACCGGCTCGGCGTCTCCGCCTATGCCATGTATGTGATGGATTACGGCGCGCCGGTCGGCTGGCGCCTGGCCTTGAAGCATCCGGAGCGGATCACCGGGCTCGTCATCCAGAACGGCAATGCCTATGACGAGGGGCTGAAGGCGTTCTGGGATCCGATCAAGGCCTATTGGGCGGATCACGCGGAGGCCAAACGCAATGCGATCAGAGGGCTGCTGACGCTGGAGACCACCAAGTTCCAGTACACCGACGGCGTCGCCGATGTGAGCCGGATCTCGCCGGACAACTGGGTGCACGACCAGGCGCTGCTCGACCGCCCCGGCAATGCCGATATCCAGCTCGACGTCTTCTACGACTATCGCACCAACCTGCCGCTCTATCCGAAGATCCAGGAATACTTCCGCACCCACCAGCCGCCCGCCCTGCTGGTCTGGGGCAAGAACGACGTCATCTTTCCGGCCGACGGTGCGCATCCCTACAAGCGCGATCTCAAGGACCTCGAGTTCCATCTGCTCGACACCGGCCATTTCGTGCTCGAGGACAAGGCGGACGAGGTCTTTCCGCTGATCCGCAATTTCCTCGACCGCAAGATCGCCGGCCGCAACCCAGCCTGAGGAGCCACACCGATGGCCGAGCCGAAGAACGAAACAGCTTGCTGCGCCGGCGGAAATGCGCCGCACCGCCATGCCGAGCCTTCCGCGAGCCCGCTCTCGCGCCGCGGCATGCTGGGGGCACTCGGCGCTGCGGCGGGCGTGGCGACGGCCACCGGCGCTGCGGCTGATACCGGCAAGCCGTCCGACGATCCCTATGCGGACCCGGCGAACCCCGCCTTGCCGCAGGTGACGATGGAACTCGATCTTTCGCGCGCAGCGCTCGTGGTCATCGATCCGCAGGTGGATTTCCTCAGTCCCAAGGGCAAGGCCTGGGCGGCGTTCGGCGAGAGCATCACCGAGCACAACACCGTCGCCAATCTGGTCCGGCTGTTCAAGGCAGCGAAGGCGGCCGCGATGCCGGTCGCAATCTCGCCGCACTACTATTTCCCCTATGACAGTGCCTGGAAATACGGCGGCGCCGGCGAGACCGCCATGCATCACGGCTGGTTCGCGCGCAAGGACCCGCTGTCGGTCGAGGGTTTCGAGGGCTCCGGCGCCGACTGGATGCCGGAGTTCAAGCCGTTCATCGACGACGGCAAGACCATCGTCTGCTCGCCGCACAAGGTGTTCGGCCCGCAGCAGAACGATCTCGAGCTGCAGCTCCGCAAGCGGCGGATCGACCAGATCGTTCTCGCCGGCATGTCGGCCAATCTCTGCGTCGAATCGCATCTGCGCGAGCTGATCGAGCGCGGCTTCGAGGTCGCGGTGGTGCGTGACGCGACCGCCGGCGGCAAGGTCCCGGAGGGTGACGGCTATCTCGCCGCGCTGGTCAACTACCGCTGGCTGGCAAACGGCCTCTGGACCACGGACGAAGCGGTGAAGCGCATGACCCCGGCGTGAGCGCGCCTATTTCGGGTCTGCCGCCCAGCTAGGGGCTGGGCGCTGTTACTGCGCCTGATCCTTGGCGTCGGGAGATTGAACTTCGCTCGCCATGCATGCCGCGTATTCGTGCATCAGGCTGCGCCAGGCTTCCATCGGCGGGAGGGCGGCGAAGGAATGCGCTGCGCCGGTCTGCGCGAAGGGCAGCTTCTCCGCGGTGTAGGTCTCGACAAAGGGCGCGAGCAGCGGCGCTTCCTCGAACATGGTCGGGCGCACGTTGACCAGCGTGTCCAGACCTTCTGGGCGCGTGAACATCCAGCTCAGGCAATGCGGGCAGAAGTAATGGCGCGTCGCCCCTTGCATGCCGCCGAGCACCGGCTCGCCTTCGATGACAGCGAAACCGTCGGCCGGGATTGCGGCCGAAAGCGAGAAGGCCGACGACGTCATGCGTCGGCAGTTGCTGCAATGGCAGGCGCCGGCGATGAGCGGCGGGGCGCTGACCCGGATCTTCAGCCGGCCGCAGCGGCAGGCGCCGTCCCAGGGGAGTTTCCAGTCGTGCATGGCGCAGGACCCCTCACATAAGAAACGGAGCCGGGAGTTTGTCCCGGCCCCGTCCTTCAGAGAAGCGCGAATGACGCGCGTGGTTCAGATCAAAGCTTGCATTTCTGGCGCTCGCCGCTGAGACCCATATAGGTGTCGGTCGCAGGGTCATAGGACTTGTAGGTGGCCATGCAGTCCTGAAGGTGGGTCGGGCTGTCGCCGATCACTTCCGGCACCGTCTTCACGACATTGCCGGTTGGCGTGCTGAGCACCTCGCCCTGGCTTGCGGCCGGGCTCGCGGCCGGCGTTTCGGAGCTGGGGCTCACCGTGGTGGCGATGTTGGACGTGCCGAGCGGATCGTTGACCGGCGCGGTGCCCGGATTGACATCCGTGGTCGAGGCCGCGGCGCCGACCGGGAGGCCGAAGGCCGCCTCGGCTTCCGCGGACTGGAAGGCCGCATCGGACGAGTGCTTGGTATAGAAGCTCTGGTACTGCGTCGGGCTCCAGCTGGCGCGGTTGTAGCGCCAGTCGTTGCAGTCCGGGGATTCGGTGTTGTTGTCGCAATAAGTCGAGATGACCTTGTCCTGGGCGTCATTGGCCGCGGCCGGCGCAATGCCCGCCAGCATGCCCATCGCAAACAGGGCCAACGCAAATGGGGCGGCCGCCGGCGTCAGAAGCGGGGCGGAATTGTTCATGCGCATGATCCTGGTCCTCCTCGGAGTTCAGTGGAAACGGGGGTTTCACTGAGGACAAAGCGACTGTTTGGTACCGACAGTCGGCGATATCCGGCTGATAAACCGGCGGCCCCCGGCGGCGTTCCCACAAGTAAGGTGACGGAATCGTGCTTAACCCGAGGAACCTTTCTGCGCCATCCCGCATGCGGGGCCGCAAAAGGCCCGGGCATGCGCCCGGGCCTTCTAGGTTGCGCAGGATGGGGAGACCTTACGCCGCGACGGCGGATTGCCGGTCCAGCTTGCGGCGCCGCATCGCCAGGCCGCCGAGCGCGCCGAGGCCGGAGAGCAGCATGATGCCGGCCGCCGGAATCGGCGTCACCGCATTGGCCGCGAGCGAGATCGAGACGAAAGCCTCCTTACCCGCCGTCACCTGGCCGAACACCGTGAAGAGATAAGCGCCGGCGCCGAGGGCGATTCCGGATTGGGAGAAGGAATCGAACCAGGCGAACGGCGTGCCGGTGGCCGAGGCGATGAGATTGTTGGAAGAGTCGAAGAGCTTGATGACCAGTGAGTCGACACCATGCGTGGCGTCGGTCTGGCCCAGCGAAGTCGCGAGCACGGTCAAGCCGTTCATGCTGCTGTCCAGGGTGAAGTTATATTCCTCGCTGAAAGTCGGGCCGTTGGACGAGATCGTATCCGAATAAGATCCGCCCTCGGGCAGTGTGCCGATGTTCACGGCGTGGGCCGGCTGCACCGAGAGGCCGGTCGACAACGTAAGCAGAGCCAAGAATCCGAAAATGCCGATCGCGATGCGCTTCATAGCGTACTCCCCTCGCATGCCACTGCGGCGGAAGCACAGATCGCGCAGCCGCGGCAGTGCGACTTCAAATCGCAGCGGGCGGCAGGCGTTCCTCCGAATCAGCGGAGCGCGCACAAAGTGATGGCAAATGCGGATGACAAACGCGTGAGGCGAAAGTGTGCCTCACGCAGGTGTGCGCGTCAGAGCGGCACGTAATCGATTTCGAGGAAATCCACGACCTCGGTCTTCCAACGATCGCGCACGAAGGCGACATGTGTCGGATGCTTGTCGTAGGTGTCGTAAGCGGCTTGGTCGGCGAACTCCATCGAAAAGCCATATTTGTAGGCGTTCTTCTTGCTGACCTGTTTCAGGCGCTCGAATTTCTGCACCGTCGGAATCGAGGCGAGGATTTGTGCGTCTTCAAGAAACTTCCGCTCCGGCGCGGAGCCTTCGGCATGTTTCAACGTGAAGACGACGGTGTGGCGAATCATGGACGATGCTCCCCTGCGATCGCGATCCGCGCAGTTTAGAGCGGCGCCATCGCCTCGGCCAGCAGCTTCACCAGGGTGCGCCCGTCGAAGGGCTTGGCAAGAAAGCCGATCGCACCGCCGGCTTCCGCGCGGCTGCGCACATGGGCTTCCGGAAAGGCAGTGATGAAGATGGTGGGAAGATCGACGCCCGCGCCCTTCAGCCGCGATTGCAGATCGAGGCCGCTCATGCCGGCCGGCATCTGCACGTCGGTCACGATGCAGGCCGTTCCCGGAAGATCGCCGGAGAGCAGGAAGAGTTCGGCCGAGGCATAGGACCGCACCGCATAGCCCAGCGAGCGCACCAGGCTGCCGACCGCGGCGCGGACCGAGGCGTCGTCGTCGATGATGGCGACTGTGGGAGATTCGCTGGTCAAAGTCTGTCTCAAATTCCTGCATCGCGCAGATGGGCGCGGCCTTCAGGGAGACAGATAGGCAGAGCGCCGTGGGTATGGCGATTATACGGAGGTTTAATCCGGCTGCGGTGTTCGGCCGCGGCTACGCCTTCTTGGTCTCGAGACCGAGCATCGAGGCGAGACGCACCAGATCGGCCAGCGACTGGCAGCCCATCTTCTTCATCACGCTGGCGCGGTGGATCTTCACCGTGATCTCGGAGAGGCCGAGATTGCCGGCCACCTGCTTGTTCATTAGACCGGCGGTAACGAAGCCCATGACCTCGCGCTCGCGGCTGGTCAGGGTCTCGTAGGCGGCACGGATCGCGGCCATGGAGCCGTCGGCGGCGCGGCGTTTCCGATCCGCTTCCAGGGCGTTGGCGACGGCGTCGAGCATGTCCTGGTCGCGGAACGGCTTGGCGAGGAAGTCGATCGCGCCCGCCTTCATCGCCCGTACCGACATCGGGATGTCGCCATGGCCGGTCATGAAAATGACCGGGATGGGAATCTGTTCGCGGTTGAGATGGGTCTGGAGATCGAGGCCGCTGACGCCGGGAAGGCGGATATCGAGCACCAGACAGGAATTGCCGTCGGCGCGGGGCGCCGCGATGAACTCCGCCGTTGCGCCGTAGAGCTGTACCTTGTAGCCGACCGAGCGGAACAGGCTGGACAGGGCGTCGCGCACCGACTGATCGTCATCGACGATGTAGATGCAGGGCTCGCTCGCCGGCACCGGCTGCGCGGAAGGTGGAGTGTTGCGGGTGATCATGCGGCCTCCCGGCTCGGTAGCGTGACGTGGAAGGTGGCGCCGGGACCGTCGTTGCGGCTGGCCCAGATCCGCCCGCCGCTCGCCTCGACGATCGAGCGGCAGATCGACAGACCCATGCCCATCCCGGACGCTTTCGTGGTGAAGAAGGCGCTGAACAGCTTGCCGGCGGTTTCGGAATCGAAGCCGGGGCCGCTATCCGCGATCGCGAGGCAGGCCTGCCCTTCCGCATCGGCGAAGGAGCGGATCGCGAGACGGCGCGCTTCCGGCGCCACGGCGTCCATCGCCTGGAGGGCGTTCAGCATCAGGTTGATCAGCACCTGCTGGAGCTGGATGCGGTCGGCCTCGATCTCCGGCAAGCGCTCGGCCAGGTCGAGCTCCAGCGCGATGCGGCGTCCGGCGATCTCGCGCTCGACCAGGGCAAGCGATTCCGCGATCACCGCGTTGAGGTCGAGTGCCGCGCGGTTCTGCTCGGTCTTGCGGGAGAGACCCCGGATGCGGCGGATCACTTCGCTCGCCCGCTCGCCGTCCTGGATCACGCGGCGGAGCGCGTCCTGTGCCTCCTGGAGGTCCGGTTCTTTGCGCGCGAGCCAGCGCAAGGCCGCCTCGCCATTGGTAACGATCGCCGCCAGAGGCTGGTTCACCTCATGGGCGATCGAGGCGCTGAGCTCGCCCAAGGTCGCGACGCGGGCCGCATGCGCCAAGGCCGATTGCGCTTGATGCAGCTCCTCGCGGGCCGCGGTGGCGGCTGTGATGTCGGTGTTGTTCTCCAGCACGCCCAGCGGCTTGCCGGCCTTGTCGCGCTGGAGCGCCCAGCGGCTGGCGGCCACCACCCGCGCGCCCCCGCGCGTGGTGTGGATGAGCTCGCCCTCCCAGGCGCCCTGCTTCAGGAGTTCGGCCCGGATTTCGTCGCGCGGTGCGGGGAACTGGGTCTGCAGCAGTTCGGTGGCGCGGCGGCCGATCGCTTCTGCGCGCGGCCAGCCGTAGAGCTCTTCGGCGGCCCGGTTCCAATAGGTGACGGTGTCGTTCATGTCGCGCACGAAGATCGCGTCATGGGTAAGTTCGAGGAGGTTCGCCTGCTCGCGCAAGGTAGCCTCGACCGCATGGTTGCGGAGCGCCAGCGCGCTGGTGATGCCGATCGCGGAGAGGCTGACGACGCAGCGGATGAACGGCGCGCCGGGCTCCATGTCGCCATGCACGATGATGTAGCTGAGGACCGTGAGGATGGCGCAGCCGAGCGCGATCTTCACCAGGTATTCGCGCCGCGAGGCGCCGGCCGCGAGATGGATCACGATCACGTAGAAGACCGCGATCGCGGTGTCGAGCGGCGTGAAGGTGTCGACCACGAAGATCGCGAGGGCGAGGATCGCCGCGCTCCAGGCCCAGCCTTGATGCGCAGGGGCGTGCGGCGGCTGGGTGTGGTTGGCGCTCTGCGTTCCGGCGAGCGCAGTGGATCCGCTGAGATCGGCCGACATGGGTTCCAATTTACACCAGGCGAAAGTTGGGCAGCAATCGGTCCTGCTCAGATGTCTTACAGCAGGCCGGTCGAAAAGCCGCCCCTATACTGAAGTATAGGCGCGCTCCCCCGCATTGATGATCGGATTGTCCGCGCGTGCAATAGCTCCGGTGGCCGTGCGCTCGCTAAGGTTCTCGCATCACCGCGACGGAGGCCCCCACGATGAACGCGTTCCCGTATCTCGCCGTTTTCACGGTCTGCGCCAGTTTCGCGGTCTTGTGGGCCAGCTTCGAGGATCTGCGCGAAGCACCGCTGGCGCTCGGGGTGACGACGGCACACGAGCGCGCGGTCCCGGCGCGCAGGCCGCGCCCGACGCCGGACGAGGCTGATGACGGGCTGCTCGACCAAGAACTCGCCAGCGCCGATCCGATCAATGCCTGGCTCGACCGTTATCTCACCCCGCCCACCCAGTAAAAGAGGAGAGCATCATGGAACAGGATCTTCCCAACCCCCGGCTGGTCGCTTCTGCACGGCAGATCATGGACGCCCCCGAAGACGACGCGCCCGGCGAGGAGACGCCGCTTTACATCAGCTGGTTCGCCTTCGGCCACGTGGCGGTGCTGCTCTATCTGGCGTTGCATGCGCTGAAAGTGATGACGCCGATGGAGCGCGGCCTGGTTGTCGCCTCCATCGCCGTCATCGGCCTCTCGCTCACGTTCCTGCTGCGGGCGAAAGTGCGGACCGCCCTGGCGATGGCCGAGGCGGTGGCACCCGCGTCACGCCGCCTTCCGGCCCAAGCCGAAGACTAGCGCAGCCCCCAGCAGGGTGGCGAGACCGCAATATCCGATCACGCCGGTCGGGCCCATGCTGTCCACCAGCAAGCCGCCGAGGACGGCACCACTGGCGATCGCGATCTGGAAGGCAGCGACGATGAGGCCGCTGGCGCCTTCCGGCTGATCGGGTGCCGCCTGGACGATCCAGGTCTGCACGCCGACCGGGATCGCGCCGAAGGCGAAGCCCCAGAAGGCGACACCGACCGCCGCGAGCCAGGGCGAGGTGCCGAACGCGGTCAGCACGAAAGCGGTGACCGCGATCAGGAACGAGCCGGTGATCACAGAAACCTGCGCCGAACGCGCGGTGATCGCCGCACCGGCCAAGTTGCCGAAGAAACCGCCGACGCCATAGGCGAGCAGCGTGAGCGAGATCATCTCGATCGAGAGCGCCGGGACCTGTTCCAGGAACGGGCGCACATAGGTGAAGCCGGCGAAGTGGCCGGAGATCGAGATCAGGATGGTCGCGAGGATGAGCCGGATGCTCGGCCGGCGCAGCAGATCGACCAGCGTGCGGAGGTTCGGCTTGCTCTGCGGCGGCAGGCTCGGGAGGCTCAGCATCTGCACGAGCAGCGTCAGCACACCGATCCCGGCCGCAAGGCCGAAGACCGCGCGCCAGCCCAGGAGATCGCCGAGATAGGCGCCGATCGGCGCGGCGCTCACCGTCGCCACGGAGACGCCGGTGAACACGATGGAGAGTGCGCGCGGGAAAAGATGCGCGGGCACGAGGCGCATCGCCATCGCCGCCATCATCGACCAGAAGCCGCCGATGCCGATGCCGAGCAGCAGCCGCGCGCCGAGCAGCATGGTGAGGTCGGTCGCGAGTGCCGCGAGCAGGCTGGAGGCAATCAGCAGTGCGGTCAGCGACCACATGACCAGGCGCCGGTCGAAGCTGCGCGTGAGCACCGGCATGAGGATTCCGGCGAAGGTGCCGATGACGGCGGTGGCGGTCACGGTCTGACCCGCCGCCCCGTTGGTGACGCCGAGATCGGCGGCGATCGGGGTCAGGAGGCTGGCCGGGAGGAACTCGGCCGTGACCAGGCCGAAAACGCCCATGGCAAGCGAGAGCACGCCGGCCCAGGCGGGGTTGCCGGACTCCTCTATTAAATTGGGTGGAGCGGCGAGAGCTTCGGCTTCGGCCAGGGATTCGGACATTGGGGAACTGCCTCCGGACTTCAGGGTCGCTGACAATTGCGCCTGACACTCCGGATTTTCCATGCTAGAAAACCCGCAATGCTTACCAATTCGTCCAAAGATGAGAGCCAGACTGACCCGCTCAGCGAAATGCTGCGCGGCCTGCGGCTCGACGGGGTGGAGTACGGCCGGTTCCGGATGAAGGCGCCCTGGGGCCTCTCCTTCCCGGCCCAGGACGCGGCGCGCTTCCACTTCGTGGCGGAACAAGGCTGCTGGCTGCTGACCCCCGGCAAGGAATGGATCCGGTTCCAGCCGGGCGATGCGCTGCTGCTGCCGCGCGGCGTGGAGCATGCGCTGGCGAGCGCGCCCGATACCGAGACCATCCCGTTCTGCCGCTGCAGCTTCATGAAGGTCTGCGAGAACGTGTTCGAGACCAGTGGCGGCGGGGCCGGGGACGAGACCCTCCTGTTCAGCGGCAGCATGACCTTCAATGTCGATCCCTTGCACCCGCTGCTCCGCATGATGCCGGAACTGATGCAGGTGCATCAGGCGGCGATCAACGAGCCGGGTATCCCGGATCTCCTGAAGACCATGGGCTGCGAAGTGGCGATGGACCGGGTCGGGTCCGGCGGCATCCTCGCGCGCCTCGCCGACGTGGTGGCGGCGAGCCTCATCCGGAGCTGGGTCGAGCGCGGCTGCGGCGATGCCAGCGGCTGGATCGCCGCGGCGCGCGATCCGGAGATCGGCCGCGTGCTCGCCGCGATCCATCTGAACCCCAGCGCCGACTGGAGCATCGAGGCGCTGGCCAAGACCATGCGCGGCTCCCGCTCCGCCTTTGCCGAGCGCTTCACCCGCGTGGTCGGCGAAACGCCGGCCCGCTATGTGGCGCAGGTGCGGATGCATCATGCGCGGCAATGGCTGACCCGCGACAAAGCCCGGATCGGCGTTGTCGCGCAGCGGCTCGGCTATGATTCCGAGGCCTCGTTCAGCCGCGCCTTCAAGCGCATCATGGGCGTCCCGCCCAGCCATTTCCGCACCGATACGGAGACCGCTGACGACGCCAATCGCATACGCGCGGTAGATTGAAATCAGCCGGCACTAACGCCGCGGCTTCGTCTTCCCGCGCGCGGCGGGCGCTTTCTTCTTGCGCAGCCCTTCCAGCAGGGCGCGGAAACCGGCGACGGCGCGTTTCGAGGTGGCGCGCGGATCCTTGGAATTGGCGATCCACAACGCGGCGTGGCTGCTGGCACCGTTGATCAGGCGGGCGGCGACCTCGCTGTCGATGTCGATCATCACGCCATCGGCCTTCAGCCGGTCGATGCTCTCCGCGACCTGGGCGATGCAGCCGGTGGTGCTCGGCCAGAGCGTCAAGTCGCCCAAGACCGCCGGGCCGTCGCGGAAGACGATTCGCTGGATCTCGGGCTCGAGCGCCATCTCGACATAGGCGACGCATTCATCGACGAAGCCCTGCCAGCGATCGGGTGCCGCCGACGAGACCTTGCACAAACGATCGGTCATTTCGGCATCGATCTGCCGGACCACCGCCTCCAGCAAGCCCTTCTTGTCGCCGAAGTGGTGATAGAGCGCGCCGCGGGTGAGGCCGGCTTCGCGGGTGAAGTCGTCCATCGAAGCTTCGGCATAGCCGACCGTGCCGAAAGCGGCCCGGGCGACCGCGATCAGCTTCGCCCTGGTCTCGGCGATCATCTCCTGGCGCGAGCGGTTCACCATGACGTCCTTAAGGTCTCCCGCATACGGATTTCACATACGGTGCGTATCTTAGTTGACATACGCCGCGTATGCACCCATGTCCTCTGACATACGCCACGTATGTGGGTGGCGCCCCGGGTGAATGGAAGGAGTGCGACGTCATGGCCAATCCCTATCGGGAGATCTTCCGGGCGCCGGGCGCCAAGGGCTTTGCGGCGGCCGCCTTCGTCGCCCGCCTGCCCTTCGCCATGGCGCCGATCGGCATCGTCGCCATGCTCTCCCAGACGCACGGGGCCTATTGGCTGGCCGGCGCCGTCGCCGCGACTTTCGCGCTCACCAATGCGCTGGTGGCGCCGCAGGTCTCGCGGCTGGTGGACCGGCTCGGCCAAAGCCGGGTCGTCATCCCGACGACCGTGCTCTCGGTCCTTGCTTTCGCGGCATTGATCGCTGGCGTCCATGGGCAATGGCCGGATTGGACGCTCTTCGTCGCCGCCTTTCTCGCCGCCTTCATGCCGAGCGTGCCGGCTTTGGTGCGCGCCCGCTGGACCGAGCTTTTTCGCGACCGGCCGGAACTCAGCACCGCTTTCGCTTTCGAATCCGCTGCCGACGAGCTGGTCTATATCGCCGGCGCTTCGCTTTCGGTCGGGCTCGCGGTGGCGTTGTTTCCGGAAGCGGGGCTGGTGACCAGCACGCTGGCGCTCGCATTGGGCACCATCGCCTTTATAGCACAACGGGCGACCGAACCCAAGGTGCGCGCGATGGAAAGTGACGGCGCGCACCACTCCGCCATCCGGCTGCGTCCGGTGCAGATCATCACGCTCGCGCTCGTGTTCGTCGGCGCGACCTTCGCCACCGCCGAGGTCACCGTGGTCGCGATCACCAAGGAATTGGGCGCACCGGATGCGGCGACATTCATCATCGGCGTCTATGCCTTGGGCTCCTTCATTCTCGGCATCGTGCTCGGCGCGGTGCATCCGCGCCTCGCTCTGCAGCGGCAGTTGCTGATCGCGGTCGCGGTGATCGCGCTCACCGCCCTGCCTCTGCTTCTCGCCGACAGCGTGCCGCTGCTGGTGATCGCGGTCTTCGTCAGCGGCATTGCAATCTCGCCCACGTTCATCACCGCCTTCGGCCTGGTCGAGCGCCGCGTCCCGCCCGAAGTGCTGACCGAGGGCGTCACCTGGGTCACCACTGGCATCGGAATCGGCATGGCTCTGGGCGCCTTCCTCGCCGGCTGGGTGGTGGATACGTTCGGCGCGCAGAACGGTTTCTGGGTTTCGGTCGCGGCGGGTGCCGCGGCGACGCTGACCGTGGCGCTCGGGCAGCGCAGCCTCGGCGGCAAGGTGGAGGCCCCTGCGCGCCGCCTTCCGATGCTGGCCGAATAACGTCCGCTGTTGCTATACTCGACGCACGCGGCCGCTCGGCCGCGCGCGCCGCGGCATCAGAGGTTAGTCATGAACCTGCAGAGCGGTGATCCCACCGTCGTTCTCGTGATGGGGGTTTCCGGATCGGGCAAGAGCACGATCGGCAAGCGGCTCGCCGACGCGCTTGGCTGCGCCTATTTCGATGCCGACACATTTCATTCCGCCGAGGCAGTCGCCAAGATGCGGAGCGGGACGCCGCTCGACGACCACGACCGCATGCCCTGGCTCGGCCGCATCGCGCAGAAGATGGAAGAGCTGCTGGCCGACGGCGAATCCGGTGTCATCGGCTGCTCGGCGCTGAAGCGCGGCTATCGCGATCTCCTGCTCGGCCAGGTCGGTGACCCGGCAGGCCTGCGGGCACTCGTGCCCCTGGTCTATCTCAAGGGCAGCTTCGACCTGATCCGCAGCCGGCTTGCGGTGCGCCAGGGTCATTTCATGCCACCGAGCCTGTTGCAGAGCCAGTTCGACCAGCTCGAGGAGCCGGCGCCCGACGAGCAGCCGATCGCGGTCGACATCGCGCCCGCGCCCGAGGCCATCGTGGAGGCGATCCTGCACGCGCTCGCGGACCGGGGCGGCCTGGCGCAAGGCGCGGCGTGAAGCGCATCGATCCCACCCTGGATGCGGCGAAGCGCAACGCCGCGATCCGCGCCGTCGCCGCCGTCGAGCGCAAAATGGTGCTGGGCCTCGGCAGCGGCTCGACCGCCAGCATCGCCATCGCGCTCATCGGCGAGAAGGTGGCGCAGGGGCTCGAGGTCACCGGCATCCCGACCTCCGAGCGCACGGCGCAACTCGCGCGCAAGGTCGGCATCCCGCTCACCGATTTCGGCCAGCATCGGCGGATCGATCTCACCATCGACGGCGCCGACCAGATCGAGGACGGCACGCTGCACCTGATCAAGGGCCTCGGCGGGGCGCTGCTCCGGGAGAAGATCGTCGCCGAGGCGAGCGCGCGGATGATCGTCGTCGCCGACCACACGAAGCTCGTGCATGCGCTCGGGCCGGCGACGTCGCTGCCGGTCGAGATCGTGCCCTTCGGCTGGGAGCTTGCGCTGGAGAAGATCGTGGCCCTGGGCTGCACCGCCACGCTCCGGCGGCAGGAGGAAATCTTTGTGACCGACGGTGGCAATTTCATCGCCGATTGCCGCTTCGCCCAGATCCCCGATGCGGCACTGCTGCAGGCGCAGTTGAAGCGCATCACCGGTGTCATCGAGACCGGACTCTTCGTCGGCCTGGCGTCGCAGGCGATCCTCGGCGGTGACCAAGGCGTCACAGTGCTGGAACGCCAAAGTCGGAGATGACCCGAGCGGGCAACCGGCACAGAGCGCTCGGGTTGGTCCTCCGTCCGCGCCGCATTTCCGGCGCGCCAGAGCAGGCCGATGGCAAAGTCGAAGAACAACTCCAAACGGGCGATCTCCACGCCGCGCCAATACGGGGCAATCCCCATTCGCTTGACCCGCAAAGGCAAGCCGAAGGTGCTGCTGCTGACCTCGCGCCGGCGCGGGCGCTGGGTCATTCCGAAGGGCTGGCCGATCCGCAAGCTGTCGCCGGCGGCTTCCGCGCTGCGCGAGGTCTATGAGGAAGCGGGGATCGAGGGCCGGATCCTGCATCGCGTGCCGATCGGCCGCTATCGCTATCGCAAGAGCGATCGCCGGAAGTTCGGCAAGATCACGGTGCAGGTATTCCTGATGCAGATGAAGCGGCAGCTCGACGAATGGCCGGAGCGGGCCGAGCGGCAGCTCCGCTGGGTGCGGCCCGACCGCGCGGCGGCGATGGTGGAAGAGCCGGAGCTGGCCTTGCTGCTGGTGCGGATTTCCAAGATGACCGATCGGCTCGCCGCCCGCCTCTGACGGCAGGCGGCGAGATACAGGGTCAGCGCGACACCCGTCTGGAGCCGCCCGGCTTCCCGCCGGATTGCAGATCGGTCGCGACACCGCTGCTGCCCGACGCCTCGGCGAGGGTCTGGTTCGCGGCCTGCTCGGTCCGGTTGCCGCCATTGCCACTGCCATCCACCTCGCGGCTGGCGCGTTCCCAGTGCTCGGCCTCGCGGCCGTCGGGCCTTCCGGCCTCTTCCCAGAGCTGGTGCGCGCGTTGGCGGATTCTCTCCTCGCGGTCCTGATCCATCGACATTCTCCTGCTGATTCCAAAAGAAAACCAATCAGGCAAGTCCGGTCGGATTGCCCGGTTCCGCTGCTCGAGCCCGGTCCTGCGGATGAGGTTGGCGCCCGAATAGGCGCTGCGGATGCGGTCGCAAGGCAGCCTTTCGCTTCGCAGGCGCGACCCTTATAGTCCGCCCGAATTTGGCTCTTGCGTTAAGGAGACGATCTTGGCCGCCAACGTGTTTCGCGGGTGCATCCCCGCGCTGATGACCCCCGTGAAGCCCGACCGCACGCCGGATTTCGAGGCGCTCGCCCGCAAGGGCAAGGAGCTGGTCGGCCTCGGCATGTCGGGCGTGGTCTATTGCGGCTCGATGGGCGACTGGCCGCTCCTCAGCGACGAGCAGCGGATGCAGGGCGTCGAGGCGCTGGTGAAGGCCGGCGTGCCGGTCGTCGTCGGCACCGGCGCGCAGAACCCGGCGCGGGCGGCGGCGCTCGCCGCACACGCCAAGAAGGTCGGCGCGGCCGGGTTGATGGTGATCCCGCGCGTGCTCTCGCGCGGCCCCTCGGCGGTGGCGCAGCGCGCGCATTTCGCCGGCATCCTGGAAGCGGCGGTCGATCTCCCCGCCGTCATCTACAACAGCCCCTATTACGGCTTCGAGACCAAGGCCGAGCTCTTCTTCGAGCTCCGCAAGCAATACCCGCACCTGGTCGGCTTCAAGGAGTTCGGCGGCGCGCAGTCGCTCACCTATGCCGCGGAGGCGATCACCAGCGGCGATCCCACGCTCACCCTGATGGTCGGCGTCGATACCCAGGTGGTGCACGGCTTCGTCAATTGCGGCGCCAAGGGTGCGATCACCGGCGTCGGCAATGCGCTGCCCAAGGAAGTGCTGCACCTGATCGCGCTGTCCGAGAAAGCCGCAGCCGGCGATCCGGTCGCGCTCGCGCAGGCGAAGGCGCTCGATGAGGCACTGGCCGTCCTCTCCGGCTTCGACGAAGGCCCGGACCTCGTCCTCTACTACAAGCACCTGATGGTGCTCGAGGGCAACAAGGAGTACGCGCTCCACTTGAACCCGAGCGATGTGCTGAGCCCGGCGCAGAAGGCGCATCTGGAATCCGCCTGGAAGCGCTTCAAGGCCTGGTACGCGTCCTGGGCGAAGGAGACGCCGAGCCAGAAGGCGGCACAGTAGGAGTGCCGCCGATGCGCGCCCTGGTCGCCGCTCTCGTCCTGCTGCTCAGCCTCGCCGCGCCGACGCTGGCGGAATACGGCGCCTTCCCGCAAGGTTTCATCACCAAGGAGGTCGCGACCAACGGCACCACGCTCCATGTCCGCGTCGGCGGGCATGGGCCGGCGGTCGTGCTGCTGCATGGGTTCGGCGATACCGGCGACATGTGGGCGCCGCTCGCGGCGAAGCTGATGGCGGACCACACCGTCATCGTGCCGGACTTGCGCGGCATGGGGCTCTCGGCGCATCCCGACACCGGCTACACCAAGAAGAACCAGGCGCTGGACATCGCCGGCGTGATGGATGCGCTGAAGGTGGGCCACGCAGATCTCGTCACCCACGACATCGGCAATATGGTCGGCTATGCGCTGGCCGGGCAATTCCCGAAGCGGATCACCAAATGGGTGGTGATCGACGCGCCGCTGCCCGGCATCGGCCCCTGGGACGAGATCCTGAAGAGCCCGATGCTCTGGCACTTCAACTTCCGCGGCCCCGACATGGAGCGGCTGGTCGCGGGGCGCGAGCGGATCTATCTCGACCGCTTCTACAACGAACTCTCCTTCGACCCGAAGACGATCACCGAGGAGACCCGCAACCACTACGCGGCCCTCTATGCCCGGCCGCGCGCGATGCACGACGCCTTCGAGCAGTTCGCCGCCTTCACCCAGGATGCCAAGGACAACCAGGCGATGCTGGCCGCCGGCGGCAAGCTGAATATCCCCGTACTCGCCTTGGGCGGCGATCATTCCTTCGGCACCGGCATGGCCGATGTGCTGCGCTTCACCGCGACCGACGTGACCGGTGGCATCATCCCCAATTCCGGCCACTGGATCATGGACGAGAACCCGGAAGCGACGATCGGGTTCGTGACGAAGTTCCTGGGCCGTTAGGCCCTCACACCACCCGCCCCATCGAGAAGCCGCGCGCCAAGTGGCGGCGCATGAAGACGACCAGCACCAAGCCGGGGATTAGGCCGAGCACGCCGGCCGCGGCGAGCAGCGGGATGTCGGCGATGTTGACGCTGCCGGCGCGACTCATGATGCCGTTGATCGGCTTCGCGGCGACCACCGTGAGGCCGTTGGCGAGCAGCACCTCGACCCAGGAGAACATGAAGCAGAAGAAGGCGGTGACCGCGATCCCGGGTGCGATCAGCGGCAGCAGGATGCGGCGGAAATAGCCGAGGAGGCTGTAGCCGTCGAGCCGCGCGCTCGCGTCGATCTCGCGCGGGATGCCGGCGATGAAGCCTTCCAGGATCCAGACCGCGATCGGCACATTGAAGAAGCAATGCGCCACGGCGACGGCGATGTGGGTGTCGATCAGCCCCAAGTCGGAGAAGATCTGCACGAAGGGCACCAGCAGGATCGCCGGCGCCATCATGCGGAAGGTCAGCAGCCCGAAGAACAGCACGCCGCTGCCGGTGAAGCGGTAGCGCGCAAACGCGAAGGCCGCGGGCACCGCGACCGTCACCGAGATCGCCACGTTCATCAGCACATAGGTGAGCGCGTTCACATAGCCGAGATACCAGGCCGGATCGTCGAAGATGACCTGGAAGTTCTCGAAGGTGGGCGACTGCGGGAACGGCGCGAAGCGGCTGGAGATCTCGGCATTGGTCTTGAGGCTCATGACCACGAGCCAATAGAGCGGCACGGCGATGAAGAGCGCATAGAGCGCGGGGGCGAGGCTGAAGCGGCCAAGGGGACGGCGCGTCATGCCGGCCTCGCTTGCTTCGAGACGACCAGGCTGAAGAAGGCCCAGGAGACGGCGAGCACAATCCCGAAATAGACCACCGCCATGGCGCCGCCTTCGCCGAGATTGAACTCGACCAAGGCGGTCTGCACCAGCTCACGCGAGAGGAAGGTGGTGGCGACGCCGGGGCCGCCGCGCGCGACCACATAGGGCTCGGTGTAGATGATGAAGCTGTCCATGAAGCGGAGCAGCACGGCGACCATGAGCACGGTGCGGAGCTTCGGGAGCTGGATGTGGCGGAAGACGGCCCAGGACGAGGCGCCGTCGATCCGCGCCGCGCGGTAGTAGTCGTCGGGGATCGCGCGCAAGCCCGCATAGCAGAGCAGCACCACGAGCCCGGTCCAGTGCCAGGCATCCATGGCGATCAGCACCATCCAGACCACGGCCGGCTGATTCATGTCGAGCTTCAGCCCGAGGCCCGCGAGCGCCTCGAACAACAATCCGGCATTGGGCAGGGTCATCGCCGCCCAGAGATAGCCGACCACGATCGCCGGGGTGAGCAGCGGGATGGTGAAGAGCACGGTCAGCGCCGAGGCCGCGACCCCGCGCGCCGGCATCTTCAGCGCGACATAGATGCCGAGCGGCAGCTCGACGCTGAGCACCAGCAGCGAGAAGCCGAGGCTGCGCAGCAGCGCCCAGTAGAAGTCCGGCGAAGCCAGGATCTGCCGGAACCAGGTCGCGCCGACGAAGATGAAGCTGTTGCCGCCGAACGTGTCATGCACGGCATAGAAGGCGACGAAGCCCATCGGCACGACGCCGCAGAGCGCCATGACGAGGAGCGTCGGCGAGAGCAGCAGGAAGCTCGTGAGATTGCGGCGGGCGGGGGTCATGCGGTGCGGGTGTTCTGGGGTGCGGGGTCTTAGGGCGCGCCATGCGGAATCGTGGGCCGGGATGATGCGGCATGTCTCGGGAGCATGAAACCGTGATTCCGTCCGGGTCCTGTCCGGGTTGGTGCTGAGAGAACCCGCGGAAAACTGCGGGGCTTGCGGCCGGACGGAACACGGACGGCGGCGCGCCGATCCGGGCGGCGGGGTCGTGCGAATGGGCGGCGAAAAAACTCGATTCCGTCTGCGTCCTGTCTGCGTTGGCGCCGGAAAAAACGGCGGAAAACTGCGGCGATTGGCGGTCGCGTGAACGCAGACGGCCAGCGGCGCCGACATGTCCCGCGCGGGATGGCGCGGCGCGGTGGATGCGGTCTGGGTCGGGGGCATAAAAACTCATTTTCGTCCGGGTCCTGTCCGGGTTGGCGTGAGAGAAACTGGCGGAAACGCTGGAGATCGCCGGGCGGCGGAACCCGGACGGCGGTGCGCGACTGATCGAAGCTGAAGAGGGAGCCGCGGGAGGTTTCTTTGTCCGGGTCCTGTCCGGGTCGGATTGCTTAGAAGCACGGGATGAAGACCGGACCCGGACGACCTCAAGACAGGCCGCATGCAGCCAACGGCACGGTCGGTCGATCAAGCAAATTGTACCTGATTTGTTCTTAAAAATCAACCAGAGGCCCGCGGCGGCAACGGAGGCCCCCTGCCGTAAGGGCTCGGGCCGCTCGCCCTCCTATTGCAGCGCCGCGGCGATCTCCGGCGCATTCAGCAGGCTTTCCAGGATGGCCTTGGTGGCCGGCGGCACGGCGTCCTTGGCATGGCCGGGCGGATCCATGAGATTGCCGCCGAGATCGTCGTCGCCCTGCTTCGTCACCGTCGCGAGCGGATGGCCGGTGGCATCGCAGACCTTGGCCTCGACATTGTAGATCAGCGCCGTGTTCGTGTAGGTGTCGGACTTCCACTGGCGGAGGTCCAGGATGAGCAAGCGGTCCTTGCCGGTGGCGCTCGCCGCCTTGAGCACTTCATCGGCCGGCGTCCCCGGCTTCACGGCGATCGCCTCCGTCGCCCGCCCGCGCTGCTTCAGGCCGGCGACGATGTCGGCGGCAAGGTCGGCCGCGAGCGGCTGCCGGGAATCGGTGCCGACGTCGAACGGATTGCCGAAGCCGCCGCGCTGCAGACCGACGAAGTCGGGATCCTTGTCGCCGTTCACGACATAGGGCCGGTTGTCCACCACCGCGACCGCGACGCTGTGCTGCCCGCTCGCTTTGAGATCCGGCACCAGGCCGGAATATTGCTGATGGTTGCCGACCGCGCAGCCGCCGAGACCGAAGAGCGCCAGCACCCCGACGCACAGACCGAACGCACGCGCAATCTTCAGCATGATGGTTCCCCCGCATCGTTCCCCGCCCGCGCGACCCCCCTCGCGCGCAACGTCGACGAGGCTACAGGACCGCTGCCCGTTGCGGTAGTGCGCTCGTGTCGCATCCCCGCCGGAGATTTTCCCATCCGCATTGCGCAAAGCGGCGATGGGAAGTTGAATCTGGTTTCGCCGGCGCCGGCGGTCAGTCGTACCGGACTTTGGGAAAGAACTGGCCGCGGCCTTCCGGCGTCATGTCGAGCAAGCCCCAGAGCGCATTGGCGAGATCGCCGGAGCGGTGATGCTGGTTGGGTTCGCCGCCGGCGAAGCTCAGCGCCGAGCCCCAGAAGTGCCGCATCTTCCCCTCAGAGAGATGGAAGACGTTGAAGATGGTCTCGTCCCAGTTCTCGCCGTCGGGGACGTTGAAGGCCCGGCGCATCTCCGGCGAGAGCTTCGAGGTGTCCCGAAGTAATCGGCGTCGTAATTGTTGCCGGCGGTGGAGACGAAGTGGAGATGATCCCAGCCGCGCGCCGCGGCCCAGGCCACCAGCAGTGCGATCGGCGACTTCGCCACCACGTAGAGCGCCGACCGCTGGCCCACATGCCGCGCCCCGCCATTCACGGAATCCAGAAGATGCGTGCAGCCGGGACAGGGCAGCGCGCGATCGGGACCGAACATGAAGCTGTAGAGGATGAGCGTGTCATGCCGCCCGGACAGCTCGGACAATCTCATCCCCAAACATTGGCCGACTCAGCATCGAAGTATGTCACGTTCAGCGGATTTTTCGGTCGTACACCAGATCGGTGCTCTACTAGTGCCTCAGCGTTCTTTATGGCTTCTTTGTTTGCGGCCGACTGGGGATCTCCGTAGAGGCTAACTAGCACGTCACCACATGCGCCTTTAGAAATGCACCGGAGCACATGCCGATCATTGTCAGCAAGCGAATGACCGTAGATTATAATCGCATTGCCAGCGGGCTTGCTGCACGCCTCAAAACTGCGCAAAGCCTTGTGAAGGTACGCATTGTGAAGGATGCGCGTGCGCTTACTCTTGCTAGAACCTTCAGCGACGAAAAGCGGATACTTGTCATCCTCAAGTGCATCCCTGATTTGTTCAACAATAGGCTTGTCCGTCTTTGACCAGGTATATTTCGTTATTTCCGAGCCGGTATCGAATAGGTGCAGCGCACCATGCAGGTAACAAACGGTGGCGGTATTTGCCGACTGCCACGAGACGTACGGCTCATCAGGATCATCTTCGGGATGCCTAAAGCCGTCATCAGGAAGTAGCTCAAGCTCATCCACTTTATCCTGCATGAGTGCCCAGTACAGCAGCACATCATAGTTCAACGTGAAGATATGATTGAAGTGACTGAGAAATGCGCGGCAAGCAGCATATTGCTTCGCTGACACATCGTACGGACGATCGGGATGTCGCTTAGCGATCGCTGTCACGAGTGCGTCTTTTACTGCAGCCGCATCGTCCCGAAGTTTCTTCGAAAGCTTCGGAAGATCAGGCCGGTAGATGTCTACGACTGTCGCGGCATCCTGCAAGTGCCGGATAACGATCTCGAAGTCCTTTGTCCTAAGCGCATCGAAGAGTTTGGGCACGTGAGGAATGGCTGTGAAGTCAGCGTTGTCATATAAAGAGCCGTAAGAAAAGATGTCGGGCTTCAATGCAATGCTGAACCCATTTCCTAGCAGCAAGTGCTTGTTCTTCACCGCCGCGATGCTCTTCATGGCTTCCTGGAAGGAACGTACCTTTACGGACATCCACTCAACACCACAGTCTAGGCTCCCATCCAAAAAATCGGGGCCAGAGTGAGCTCTTCAGCACTAGGTGCGTAGTTCCTGCTCTGACCCCGATGCTCCCAATGCTTGTCCGTTATAAGTAGGACGTTACGGACACTCCGGCAGCGCCAATAGGTTGTTCGGATCTACGCCGTCAGCCTCCGTCTTGAGGTACTTGCGACCATTCCTAGTAGCCACAATCACCCAGACCGAGTTGCCGCTGACCTGAACGAAGTATGCTTTTCGGTCAGCTTCCACATCGCGGATGGCGTCATCTTCGCTGCGCTTCCACCGGACGCCGCTAGCAACACCGCCGACGGCTTGAATGCGTTCGTACGGATCGTAATGATTGCCGCGCTTGTTGATGCACGAGACCTGTTTGGACATGTCAGTTCCTTCATTCCAAATTCGTCCAGAGACGAATAGGTGATGAGGACCGGCTTGACTGAAAGTTAAGCTGCCCGCAAATTTAGGGCGTCGACGCTATCGACCCGCTGCCGGTCCTCGGCTGCGGTCTAAGAAAAGCCGGAGCTCCAACTCCGGCTTTTCCCTTTTCAGGCCAAGAGGATTGGCTCCACAAAATCTTGTGTCAACGTTGCTCTTCGAGTCGCAAAATCTATCCCCCAAATCCTTGTTATCCACATCTAAACTTGGTGGTTTCCGTGAACGCGACTCCAAGATTTAGTCGACTCGATCCGGCGGCGCAGAATTTTGATATTCGAGTCGAGTTTGCGAACGCATTCCGACTCGATGCACTTGAATGTACGCTCTTCAATACCGCACCTTCGGAAACCACTGTCCCCGCCCTTCCGGCGTCATGTCGAGCAAGCCCCAGAGCGCATTGGCGAGATCGCCGGAGCGGTGGTGCTGGTTGGGTTCGCCGCCGGCGAAGCTCAGCTCCGAGCCCCAGAAGTGCCGCATCTTCCCTTCATGCAGATGGAAGACGTTGAAGATGGTCTCGTCCCAGTTCTCGCCGTCGGGCACGTTGAAGGCCTGGCGCATCTCCGGCGAGAGCTTCGAGGTGTCGCCGAAGTAATCGGCGTCGTAATTGTTGCCCGCGGTGGAGACGAATTGGAGATGATTCCAGCCGCGCTGCGCGGCCCAGGCGGTCAGCCGTGCGATCGGGGATTTCGCGACGACGTAGAAGGCGATGCGCTGGCCGAGATGGCGGGCGCCGCCGTTGACGGAATCGAGGAGATGGGTGCAGCCGGGACAGGGATCGGTGCGCTCCGGCCCGTACATGAAGCTGTAGAGCATGAGCGTGTCGTGGCGGCCGAAGAGCTCCGACATCTTCACCTTCTCCGGCATGAAGTTCCGGCCCAGGCGCTCGAAGACATAATCCTCCGGCACCGCGCCGCCGGGCGGGAGCTGGCGGCGCTGCTGGGCGACGGCTTCGATCTGGGCGCGGAGCGCGATCTCGGCTTCGAGCAGCTTGTTGCGGGCGGTGCGGTATTCGGCGGACTCGTTGGGGAAGGAGAGATGGGGCATGGCGGTCTCCTTGGGATCGGCGTGAATGCCGGATACGTCCCCTCTCCCCGGCCCTCTCCCTTGCAGGGAGAGGGGGATTTCGTTGGGGGAGACGGTTTCGGTCTCCGAGATAATCCGGCATAAAACCGGGCGTTCCGGGATTCGGGTGGGCTGGTGACGGCTGCTGACAGCCGCACACCCGGGCGGCTGGCCCCATGCCGCCGGGGCCGATGGGCCTACGCAGGGCCGCGTCCGGCATGGCATTGTGGCGGCATCTTCGTCATTCGCTTCAAGGACTACTTCCAATGAAAATGACCACCGAGGAAGCCTTCGTGAAGGTGCTGCAGCGGCATGGGATCGAGCATGTCTTCGGCATCATCGGGTCGGCGTTCATGCCGATCTCCGATCTCTTCCCGCAGGCCGGCATCACGTTCTGGGACTGCGCCCATGAGGGGTCGGGCGGGATGATGGCGGACGGGTTCACGCGGGCTTCCGGCAAGATGTCGATGCTGATTGCGCAGAACGGGCCGGGCATCACCAATTTCGTGACCGCGGTGAAGACCGCCTATTGGAACCATTCGCCGCTGCTGCTGGTGACGCCGCAGGCCGCGAACAAGACCATCGGCCAGGGCGGCTTCCAGGAAGTCGAGCAGATGGCCCTCTTCAAGGACATGGTGGCGTACCAGGAGGAGGTGCGCGATCCCTCGCGCATCGCCGAGGTGCTGACGCGGGTGATCGCCCAAGCGAAGCGCCACTCGGCGCCGGCGCAGATCAACGTGCCGCGCGACATGTTCACGCAAGTGGTCGATATCGAACTGCCGCCGATTCTTTCTTTCGAGCGGCCGGGCGGCGGCGGCGAGGCGATCGCGCAGGCCGCGGCGCTGCTCTCCAAGGCGAAGTTCCCGGTGATCCTGAACGGCGCCGGCGTGGTGCTGTCGCCGGGCGGCATCGAGGCGTCGCGCGCGCTGGCCGAGACCCTGGATGCGCCGGTCTGCTGCGGCTATCAGCACAACGACGCGTTCCCGGGCTCGCATCCGCTGTTCGCCGGGCCCTTGGGCTATAACGGCAACAAGGCCGGGATGCAGCTGATCGCCAAGGCCGATGTGGTGCTGGCGCTCGGCACGCGGCTCAATCCGTTCTCGACACTGCCCGGCTATGGCATCGATTATTGGCCGAAGCAGGCGGCGATCATCCAGGTCGATATGAATCCGAACCGCATCGGGCTCACCAAGGCGATCTCGGTCGGCATCGTCGGCGATGCGGCGAAGGTCGCGCAGGCGATCCATGCGCAGCTCGGCACAGGCGCCGGCGACGCGGATCGTGCGGCGCGCAAGGCGACGATCGCGCAGACCAAGTCGGCCTGGGCGCAGGAGCTGACCTCGATGGATCACGAGCAGGACGATCCCGGCACCACCTGGAACGCGCGCGCGCGCAAGGCGAAGCCGGATTGGCTCTCGCCCCGCAAGGCCTGGCGCGCGATCACCGCGGCGCTGCCGCGCGATGCCATCATCTCGTCGGACATCGGCAACAACTGCGCGATCGGCAACGCCTATCCGACCTTCGAGGCGGGGCGGAAGTACCTGGCGCCGGGGTTGTTCGGGCCTTGCGGCTATGGCTTGCCGTCGATCGTCGGCGCCAAGATCGCCTGCCCCGACGTGCCGGTGGTCGGCTTCTCCGGCGACGGCGCCTTCGGTATTGCCGTGACGGAGCTCACCGCGATCGGCCGCAAGGAATGGCCGGCGATCACCATGATCGTGTTCCGGAACTATCAATGGGGTGCGGAGAAGCGCAACTCGACGCTCTGGTACGACGACAATTTCGTCGGCACCGAATTGGACGAGGATGTGAGTTATGCCGGCATCGCCAAGGCCTGCGGGCTGCAGGGCGTGCAGGCGCGGACCATGGACGAGCTGACCGCCGCGCTCAGGAAGGCGATCGACGACCAGATGAAGGCCGGCAAGACCACGCTGATCGAGGCGATGATCAACCAGGAGCTCGGCGAGCCCTTCCGCCGCGACGCGATGAAGAAGCCGGTCAAGGTCGCGGGGATCGACAAGAAGGATATGCGGCCGCAGCAGGTGGGGTAGCGGCGCGCACTGGATCAGCCGGTGGCGTAATCGCTTGCCAGCGTTACGGCTGCATCAACCCCCACCCCAACCCACCCCCAGTCTTGGGGGCGGGGGGTTTGAAGGCAGGTCCACCTCCTCCCCTCCCCCGAGATCGGGGGAGGGCTGGGGAGGGGGTTGATGCAGCCGCGTTGGTACAAAGAGGGCGCATCTGTAGAGGCGAGATCCGCTATCTCAGCGTTGCAAGCCGGATGGCTTCCAGCACGCCTTCCAGATTCTGCAGCACGTCGTTGTTCCAGAAGCGCAAGACGCGATAGCCTCGCGACTCCAGCCATCGGGTGCGCTGCTCATCCTTTGCCTTGTCGATGTTGTGCTGGCCGCCATCGGCTTCGATGATCAGCTTGATCTCCAGACAGGCGAAGTCCGCAATATAGTGGCCAATCGAAACCTGATGGCGGAAGTGGCGGCCATTCATCTGCTTGCGGCGAAGCTTTGACCACAACAGGTGCTCCGCGTCCGTCATGTTGGCGCGAAGGTGCTTGGCACGTTTGAGGGTGCCAGGACGATTGCGCCAGTTCTGACGTTCGTCTTTTTCCAACTTAGTTTTCCCCGAGGCGCGCTGGATCGTCCGCCGGGCCCATGCTGGCACGTTTTGCGGCTGCATCAACCCCCTCCCCAGCCCTCCCCCGATCTCGGGGGAGGGGACTCTTTTGAAAGAGACTTGCGATTGCACTCGCCGCGCTGCTGTTGTATCGCGGAAGTTCTCGCGCATTTCCGCATCACATCCACACTCTGACAAGGGACATAGCACCATGGAGTTTCGACGGCTTGGGGCCTCTGGGCTCCGGGTGCCGGCTTTGAGCTTCGGCACTGCGACCTTCGGCGGCAAGGGTGAGTTCTTCAAGGCCTGGGGCTCGACCGAGGCCAAGGAGGCGACGCGCCTGATCGACGTCTGCCTCGATCATGGCGTCTCCATGTTCGACACCGCCGACGTCTATTCGGCCGGCACTTCGGAAGAGGTGCTGGGTGCGGCGATCAAGGGCAAGCGCGAGCGGCTCCTGATCTCGACCAAGGCGACCTTCCCGATGGGCGACGGGCCGAACGATTTCGGATCGTCGCGGCAGCATCTGCTCAACACCGTGCATGGCTCGCTGAAGCGGCTCGGCACCGACCGCATCGATCTGCTGCAGCTGCACGGCCAGGATTTCAACACGCCGGTCGAGGAGACCTTGGCGACGCTCGACCAGCTCGTGCGCGAGGGCAAGGTCCGCTATATCGGCGCCTCGAATTTCAACGGCTGGCATCTGATGAAGTCGCTCAGCGCTTCGGGCAAGCACGGCTTCCCGCGCCATGTCGCGCACCAGGTCTATTACTCGCTCTTGAACCGCGACTATGAGTGGGACCTGATGCCGCTCGGCATCGACCAGGGCGTCGGCGCCGTGGTGTGGAGCCCGCTCGGCTGGGGCAAGCTCACCGGCAAGATCCGCCGCGGCCAGGCCGCCGCGGCGGGCACGCGCGCGGCGGAGATCCCGGAGACCGGACCGCATTTCGACGCGGAGCGGCTCTACAAGATCGTCGATGCGGTGGACCAGGTGGTGAAGGAAACCGGCAAGACCTTCACCCAGGTGGCGCTCAACTGGCTGCTGCAGAAGCCGACCATCTCGACGCTGATCATCGGCGCCCGCAACGAGGAGCAGCTGATCGCCAATATCGGCGCGGTCGGCTGGAATCTCTCGCCGGAGCAGGTGAAGGCGCTCGACGCCGCGAGCGCGCAGAAGCCCGCCTATCCGACTTGGCACCAATACGAGTTCCCGATGCTCAACGAGCGCCGGGTCTGGGGCCGGGACTAGACGGTTCCACGTTCGCGCCAACTTTAGGCCCACTCGATCGTCACCCCAAGGCTTGGCCTTGGGGTCTACGAGTTTCTATCTGCAGCACATAACCTAGCCCCATCAAACTCGGGGATGCCAAGGCCAAGCCTTGGCATGACGAGCGAGAGATTGATGGATCGAGTACGACTTGCGTGAGGGGCTACAGGCTAGCCCCGAGCCGCCGCGACGGCTGCGCGGCAGTTGGCGGCGATCTTGTCCCAGGCTTCGGCGCGGATGTCCTCGGTCTTGGCGATCCAGGTGCCGCCGACCGCGGCGACGCCGGGGACTTTCAGCCAGTCCGCCATGTTCGCCGGCGAGACGCCGCCGGTCGGCACGAACTTCAGGCCGAGATGCGCGAAGGGCGCGCCGATCGCCTTCAGCGCCTCCGGGCCGCCGATCGTGCCGGCCGGGAAGAACTTGAACAGCTTGGCGCCGCGGCGCATCGCCGCCGAAAGCTCCGACGGCGTCATGATGCCGGGGACGAAGGGGAAGCCGGCATCGGTCGCGTGATCGACCACCTCGGGATCGAAGCCGGGTGCCAGGCCGAATTGCGCGCCGCTCTTCTGCGCGATGTCGAGGGAGATCCGGTCAAGCACGGTCCCGGCGCCGACCAGAAGGTTCGGCCGCTCTTTCGCCATGCGGGCGATGACCTCGGCCGCGGCGGCGGTGCGGAAGGTGATCTCCGCGACCGGCAGCCCGCCCGCCAGCAGCGCGTCGGCCAGCGGCACGGCATGCTCCGGATTCTCGATGGCGATGACGGGGAGGACGCCGATCTCGGCGATGCGGTCGAACGGATTGGAAGCGGCGGGATTGGGCATGCGGTCTGATCCTTGTTGCGCCGCCCGTTATCGACCGGCAGCGGGCATTCGGCAAGGCACCTCAGTGACCGCCTTCCACCCAGGGCACGCCGGCATTGCGGAAGGCCTCGGCCAGCACGGGCTCAAGCTCGACCGCTTCCCAGCGCCGCAGCGGATTGAAATGGGTGAAGAGCTGCGGCAGCAGGCGGATGCCGAAGCGGTTCACGTAGCGGCTCGCTTTGTAGCCGGTCTTGTGCTGGTCGAAGCGGATGTCGGGATCGAGCGAGGTCTCGCCGACATAGAGCCCCCAGCGGCCGGCCGCGCGCGTGTCCTTCAGCAGCGCGACGTAGAGCGCGTGCTTCGCGCCCCGGACGCCGGCCGTGGTGGCGCGCAGGCTGTGCGCGGCGCGCTCTGCGGCCGGAATCCAGTCCGGGAGGAAGGTCGCCTGGCCCACCTCAATCCGCAGCCAGGTAGCTGGTGATGAGCCGCATGGTCTCGCGTTCGAAGACTCCGCCCGCGAGGAGATCCGGCCGCTCGATCACCGCCTTGTGGGCGAGCGCTTCGATCGCCGTCTCGATCACCAGGGCGGCCAGTGCCGGGTCGTGCTTCGGATCCATCTCCGCGCGATGCCGGCGCAGGAAGGATTCGATCGCCTCGGTCACGCGGCGGCTGGTGTCCATCGCCTTGCCGAGCCGGCCGATCCGCGGCACCTGCTCGTGCAGGATCTTGTGCAGCTTGGGATCGAGCCGATGGGCCGCGGCGCCGGCGCGCACCACGCCGCGCAGCCCCTCCGCCAGGGTCGCATGCGCGGTCCCGGCCAAGGCCCGCTGCACGATGCCGACGATCTCTTCGGCATGGTGCTCGATCAGCGCCGCGACCAGCGCCTCCTTGTTGGGAAAGTACTGGTAGAGCGAGCCGATGCTGACACCGGCGCGTTCGGCGATCCGCTGGGTGGTCGCGTCCTCGTAGCCATGCGCGATCAAAACCTGAGCCGCGGCGGTCAGGATCGCGTCCACCGTGGCCTTGGCCCGGGCCTGGCGCGGCTGTTTCCGCGGCTTTGCGCTCTTCGCCATCGACCCTTCCGGAACGCGAGTGGTGAATGTGAATGATTCATCACATATTACCGGCGGTGGCACAAGAGGAGGGCAAAGATGGACGGACATGCAGCGGTGCGCCGTTTCGAGACGCCGCGAATCATTTCCGTGAGTGCCGTCGCGGCGACCATCCTGGATCCGGACCGGCCGCGCGTGCTGGCGGATTTCGATACGGATGGCGCGGTGATGGTCGGCGTTGCGCGGCTGAAGCGCGACGCGGTCGATGGCCTGTGGGAGCGGCACGACGGCGGCGACGAGATCCTGCTGCTGATCGCCGGCCGATTGACCGCGACGTTTCGCGAGGCCCATGCCGATCGCGTGCTGCAGGCGGGCGCCGGCGATGCGATCCTCATTCCGCGCGGCATCCCGCATTCCTTCCGGATCCGGAGCGACGAGGTCCAGCTGCTGTTCCTGACACCGCGTTCCGGCAATACCGGCTGGAGCGATAACGGCAAGACGATCAGCCGGCACCCGTGAAGCCGCGCGCCAAATCCTCGATACGGTCCGCGGCTTCCTCGACGCACGCGAGAGTCCGGGCGACCGGGAACCGATAGATCGGCGCCGCTGCCATCAGCGCCTGCGCTTCGCGGCGTGCGCTGCGTTCGGTCCCCAGCACCTTCAGCATATCGGAGCGGTAGAACTGGCCGAGGATCGCTTCGATCGCGGCTTCGTCTTGCAGAGGCTCCGCGCCGTGCGGCGCGTCGGCCTCGGCTTTCTTCAGGCGCAGCACGGCGGCGATTGCGTAGGGCCGCGGTTCCGGCCGCGGCCCGGCCAGCCAGAGCCGCTTCGGGATCGGGAAGTTGGTGTATTGCGGCAGTTCGTCCGGCACGATCCCGGCGGCGGCCAGCGCATCGTCGGCCAGCGACAGCATCGAGCCCGCCGGAAAGCAGCGACCGCCGGCAACCGCAGCGACCTCGTCGGCGAGCACGCCATGGCCGCGGCGTGCAAGCGCCGCCGCCAGCACTGACTTGCCGGCGTCGCGTGGCCCCAGCAGCAGGATCGCCTGGCCGCCGATCGCGACGGCACTGCCGTGCAAGGCAAGCTGGCCGCGGCGCCAGCAGAGGCAGGCGAGGACATTGCCGAAGATCGCCGCCGTGACCTCCGGGGCGTCGGGCTCGGTCTCGAGGGCGCAGACCAGCTCCGACCCGCGCAGCAGGAACTGTCCGATGCCGGGAAGGCGGATGAGCGCCGTGCCGTCGGCGGCAACCTGCAGCACGCTGTGATCGACCACCGGATCCGCCAGCGCGGCCGGCACCTCGCCGGCGACGAAGCTGAGGTCGGGCGAGTCCGGGCGGTCGGCCGGCCAGGGGATCGCCGCCGGGAGCGGCAGGCCGGTCCGGAGCCGCCAGCCGGCGGCGTAGAGATCGCCGTTCTTGGTCAGGACATACCCTTTCGGATTGAACCCGGATGCCGCCGAGGCTACTCTCCTGTTGGAAGGCGGGCAATTTCTGTGGATGTCCTGCCTGCCGTCGTGGGGACGGGCCAACCCGAAATCCTGAAGGAGACCCCGATGACCTCGAAGAATCCCAAGGAACAGGCCAAGGCGCCTGCTGCGGCGGCACGCCCAAAACAGGCGGCCGAGCTCGAGACGCGCGAACTCGACAAGGTGACGGGCGGGCTGCGGAAAAGCGGCGGGCCGAAGGCGAACGTGATCGGCGACCCCTGCGAGGGCGGCGAAATAGCCTGAAACACCGAAGGGCCGGTTCGTGGAACCGGCCCTTCTGCATTTCAACGTCGGCTTAAGCGTCGCCTCTGGGGACCCAAGGCACGCGGGCGACTTCGATTCCGTCCTCGATCAGCTCTTCATGCTCGGCCTCGGTCGCCTCGCCATAGATGCCGCGGGCCTCGGATTCGCCCTCATGGATCTTGCGCGCTTCCTCGGCGAACTTGTCGCCGACATAGTCGCAATTGGCCTCGATCTGCTTGCGGACTTCCATCAGGACCTCGCGCAGCTGGGCAGGCATGACGGCGGACTTGCCTTCCGGCATAGCGGCCGCCGGGATCGCCGCCGGTTCGACCGCCGCGATCTCGCGGCTGTTGCTTTTCTTGCCGACGCGCGGCGCCATCAGCGCCTTGGCGACCTTCACGCTGCCGCAGGACGGGCATTCGACGGTCTTGCGCTTGAGCTGTCGGTCGGCGGTGGCGCCGTCCTTGAACCAGGCTTCGAAACTGTGCTGCCGATCGCAATTGAGCTCGTAGAGAATCATGATCCGGTGCCGGTTGAACGCATGCTGTCTTTCGTCCCATCAACCGGTCGAGAGAACTGCGCCGACCGGTTAACATGACACTGGCATGATATTTGATATTTGGGTGTGAGCAATGCAAGTCACCCCGCCGTCGTCCTGGATTGCGCGGCATGCACATCTCGTTCCGAAGCCGGGGCCGGTTCTGGACCTGGCCGCCGGGAACGGCCGGCATGCCCGGTATTTCAAAGGCTTGGGATATACCGTGACCGCCGTGGACCGGGATGTTTCCGGCCTCGCCGACCTGGAAAGGGATGCTCAAATCGCGGTCATCGCCGCCGATCTGGAAGGCGACAACCCCTGGCCGCTCGGCGACCGGCGGTTCGCCGGGATCGTCGTCACCAACTATCTGCACCGCCCGCTCTTTCCCCGGATCGCGGCGGCGCTCGAGCCGGGCGGTGTGCTGCTCTACGAGACCTTCGCCCTCGGCAATGAGAAGTTCGGCAGGCCGAGCAATCCGGATTTCCTGCTCCGCCCGGGCGAGCTGCTGGATTTCGCCGCAGCCGAGGGGCTGGTCGTGCACGCCTATCACTGCGGCGAAGTCACCGCGCCGCGGCCGGCCGTGCTGCAGCGGATCGCGGCGCAGAGACCCTGAGCGGACGGACGTCAGGCCGCCGCGGGCGGTATGCGGGGTTTCGGTGTGGCTTCGTTGGAATTGACCGGCTGGCCGGGCGTGCCGACCGCGGCCTCATGCGCAACGATCTCGACCAGCAGGTTGGGCTGCATCATGTCGCGGATCTTCAAGCCGAGCACCGAGACCACCATCAGCAGGCAGGTCGCATTGGCGAAGATCATCGAGACCGAGCCGATCAGGATGCCGTAGGTCAGCCAGAGCGAGTTGCCGGCCGCCATCATCACATACATGGCCAGCGAGACGTCGCGCGCCGAGCGGGTGCGCCAGATGCGGATCGCCTGGGGCAGGAAGGACGAGGTGGTGAGACAGGCGGCGATGAGGCCGAGCGCCTCGATCCAGAAATGGGATGAGGTCACCGGTGGCTCCCGGCGGCTTTGGCTTGGCGCTTTTCCGGTACATGGGCCCCGCTTGAAGCCTGAGACCGGGGATGGTCGCCCTTGACCAGCTTCTCGATGCGGTAGCGGCACATCGCGTCATCGACCGTGGACCAGGCGCGGCGCGACCACTCGGCCTTGGCGGCGTTGTAGTCCTCGAACGGGCCGTACCATTCCTCGCCGCCGCCGGCGGCCGGCTCGTTGAACTTGGTGTCGCAATAGGGTCCGCCGACCACCCAGTAGCAGGGCTCGCCGCCCTCCTCCTCGATGCGGAACCGGGCATTGGCGTTGTCCACGGTTTCCCAGGCCCGCTTCTGCCAGGCGGCCTTGGCCGCGGCGTAATCGGTGAAGGGACCGATGCGCTCTTCCTTGCCGCCCTCGGCCATCCGATCGAAACCGGTGTCGGCATAGATGCCGCCGACGACCCAAAACCGCTTCATGATCTCTTCGTCTCGTTTAGCTGCAATCGTGATGATTCTACGCTAGAATTCCGAGTCTCGGCAGTGCGATCCATCACAGATACCCTATGCACAAAAGTCATTCCGGAAGGGATCACAGCCGCGAGAGCCGGTGAGCTTAGCCGGATCAGTCTTAAAAGAAGGTTTCCGGGGCGGCGTTCCCGCGAAACCGAGGCCAAGGAGGCGTCATTGCCAAAGTTCGAAGGGATGCAGCCGCAGGATTACGCGGTGCTTTATGACCGTTTTCAGGCGAGCGTGTCGCGCTATGACTGCGGCAAATACTGCGCCCCGCTGAACAACGGCGAGCCGGTCTGCTGCACCACGGGCCACGCCATCCCGATCATGGACAAGACCGAGTTCAAGCTGCTGCAGACCCGGTCCGACCTCTGGCACAAGTTCAAGATCACCAACGCCGCCGACCGAGACCTGCTCTCGGACATGCACAAGTCCTGCATGGCGGCCGAGTGCAAGGGCGCGCGCCACTGCGAGCGCGACAACCGCAGCTTCGCCTGCCGCGCCTTTCCCTTCTACCCCTACATCACCCGGGAGGACAAAGTGGTCGGTTTGGCCACCTATTGGACCTTCGAGGACCGCTGCTGGCTGATGTCCAACATGCAGGTGGTGGAGCAGGACTTCATCGAGGAGTTCATCATTGCCTATGAGATGGTGTTCGAGAAGGATTCCTACGAACGCAAAGTCATGCGCGAGCAGTCGGCCAACCACCGCCGGCGCTTCTCGCGGCTGAACCGCATCATCCCGCTGATCGGCCGCGAGGGCGGCTTCTTCAAGGTGATGCCGCGTTCGGGGGAGATCCGGCCAGCGAAGATCACCGAGTTCAAGAAGCAGGGCCCGTTCGGCTCCGAGCGCGCCTACAAGAAGGCCATCAAGGAAGCCGGCGGCACGGCGATCGAGGCCTCCCCGCTGGTCTGATCCGACATGACCGATTCCATTCTGATCGGGCGCGATCTGGCCGCGGGCAAGGAACTCAGCCTCGCGCTCCGCATGGCCAACCGGCACGGCCTGATCGCCGGCGCGACGGGCACCGGCAAGACGGTCTCGCTGCAGGTGCTGGCCGAAGGCTTCGCCCGCAACGGCGTCCCGGTGTTCCTGGCCGATGTCAAAGGCGATCTCTCCGGCATCAGCCAGGTCGGCGGCGATCATCCGAAGGCGAAGGAACGGGCCGCCGCCTTGGGCCTCAAGGATTGGCAGGGCGATTCTTTTCCGGTGGTCTATTGGGACCTGTTCGGCCAACAGGGCCATCCCATTCGCACCACGGTCTCGGAAATGGGCCCGCTGCTGCTTGCGAACCTGCTGGAATTGAACGAGGTGCAGGAGGGCGCGCTCAACGTCGCCTTCCGCTTGGCCGATGAGCAGGGCCTGCTGCTGCTCGACCTCAAGGACCTGCGCGCGATCCTGCAGCATGTCGGCGACAATGCCGGCGAGATCTCGACCCGCTACGGCAATGTGGCGAAGCCGACCATCGGCGCCATCCAGCGGCAATTGCTGGTGCTGGAGAACCAGGGCGCCGCCGGCTTCTTCGGCGAGCCGGCGCTCGACCTCAAGGACTTCATGCTGGTCGAGCGGGCCGGCTACGGCTTCATCAATGTGCTGGCCGCCGACAAGCTGATCCAGTCGCCGCGGCTCTATGCGAGCTTCCTGCTGTGGCTGCTGGCCGAGCTGTTCGAGGACCTGCCCGAGGTCGGCGATCCCGAGAAGCCGAAGCTGGTGTTCTTCTTCGACGAGGCGCATCTGCTGTTCGACCAGGCACCGAAGGCGTTGCTGGAAAAGATCGAGCAGGTGGTGCGGCTCATTCGCTCCAAGGGCGTCGGCGTCTATTTCGTGACCCAGAATCCGCTGGACGTGCCGGACACGGTGCTGGGCCAGCTCGGCAACCGGATCCAGCACGCCTTGCGCGCCTTCACGCCGCGCGACCAGAAAGCCGTGAAGGCCGCGGCCGAGACCTTCCGCGCCAATCCCGCCTTCGACGCCGCGCAGGCGATCACCGAGCTCGGCGTCGGCGAGGCCCTGATCTCCACCCTCGACGAGAAAGGCGCGCCGACCGTGGTCGAGCGCATGCTGGTCGTGCCGCCCACGGCGCGGATCGGCCCGGCGACGGCGGAAGAGCGCCAGGCGGTCCTCGACAAGAGCCCGGTCAAAGGCGAGTACGATCACGGGATCGATCGCGAATCCGCCTATGAGATGCTGACCGCCAAGGCCGAGATGCCGGCACCCGCGCCAACGCCGAAGCGCCGCGAGGATTATCCGGTCGCGCGCGATCCGCAGTCGCAAGGTCCCCAGGGTCCATGGCGCACAGCGCCGAAGCCGGCCGGGCGGCAGCGCGAAGGCATGGCGGAAGCCTTCGCCAAATCCGCGGTGCGCGCGATCGGCTCCTCGGTCGGGCGGCAGATCGTGCGCGGCATCCTGGGTGCGATGCTGAAGGGAAGGTGACCATGGATCTCGCGACCTTCAAACGCTCGCTGCAGCAGGATGCGCCGCCCGACGGCCTGACGCCGGCCTTGCAGGCCTTGTGGTGGGATGCCAAGGGCGACTGGGACCAGGCGCATGGCTGCATCGACGACGAGCCCGGCAAGGATGCGGCCCGCGTGCATGCCTATCTCCACCGCAAGGAAGGCGACCAGGGCAATGCCGGCTATTGGTACGGCACCGCCGGCGTCTCGCCGTTCACGGGCACGCTCGACGCAGAATGGACGGAGCTGGCGGCGGCGCGGTTGAAAGGCTGACTGGTTTTCGTCATTGCCGGGCTTGACCCGGCAATCTTTCTCAAGCCGGAGACAGATGCCCGGGTCAAGCCCAGGCATGACGCACTTTTTTAGCGCTCGCCGCCCTTGAACCCGAACGTGCCCAGCAGCACCCAGCGGCGGGCGTCCTTCTCGCGGCCGGGCTTTGCCTTCAGCGGCGTGGTGAGGTGCCAGAACGGCAGGCGGTAGACGGTGAGCGTGCCGAGGCCGTGGACCGGCACGATCTCGCTGAAATGGCCGGACTTGGCATAGACCAGATATTGATGCGCGACCGTCGGCGCGCCCAGCGAGAGATGGATGTCGAGATAGCCCTTCTCGTAGCCCTTGTCCTCGGGATGGTGGTCGTTGTGCGGGCCGGCATAGTCGCCGGGGCCGTAGCAGAGGATTTGCTGGCCTCCCTTGCGGTTGAGCTTGCGGCCGGCGACCGCCTCGGCGAAGGCGATGAAGCTCGGCGAGGACAAGAGATCGATCAAGCCGAGCGCGCGCGCACGGGCGTAAGATTTGGCGCGCTTTGAGTCCAGGGCGGCGGTCTTCACCCGGACGGTCTTCGGCAGCCACTCCTCGTAGTTCCGCTTCATCTCCCAGATGGTCTCGGGCGGAATCGGCATCGCCATCTCCGAGAGGAGCGGCAGCATCTCGCGCTCCAGTGTCTTGCGGAGGTTTTCGGCGGCGCTCTTCCTGATCAGGCCTTCGAGGGCGATGAAGCGGCGTCTCGGGTCGGCGAGCGCGCCGCAGATCGCCGCATCCTTGCCGTCGAGCACGCGGCGGCCGGCGGGCGTCAGCAGATCGGCGAAGTCACGTGGGACCATCGGCTCTTGTTTCAGATCAAGCGATGCGGATCAAGCCGGTTAAGCGGATCGACAAGCCGCCCGGGATTTGCGAAGACAGGACAACCGCTTTGCAGATGGATGATGATGGCTGAATCCAAGGTCCGCAACTTCTTCAACCGCTACGCCGTTGCCTTCAGTGCACTCGATGTGGCGGGCATCCTCGGCCATTTCGGCTTTCCCTGCCGGATCGCGACCGAGAACTCGGACTACTCCTTCGCCGACCGCGCCTCCATCGAGGCCGACATGAGCGGCTTCGTGCAATTCTATGCCGAGCAGGGTTTCGAGCGCGCGGAATTGGCCGAGTTTGAATACCAGCCGCTTTCCAGCGCCTTCGGCCTCGCGCATGTGAACTGGCGTCTGGTGAAGACCGGCGGCGAGACCCTGGTCGATGTCAACTCGACCTATATCCTGCGGATCGGCGCCGCGGAGCCCGCCATCATCGGCATTCTCGGCCACAACGAGGATAGCCAGTGGCAGCGCAAGGGCGCCTCCGCCGTGTAGTCCGGTTGGCGATCGCCGGGTAAACCGCTAGTCTCGCCGCACCATGCCCTATGATTCCCTGCGCGAGTTTCTCGCCCGCCTCGAAGCCGCCGGACGCCTGAAGCGCGTGACGGTGCCGGTCGATCCCGAATTGGAAGCAACCGAGATCCAAACCCGCCTGATCGCCGAAGGCGGGCCTGCGGTCATTTTCGAGAAGCCCGTCAGCCGCAGGACCGGCAAGGCTTACAAGTACCCGATGCTGGTCAACCTGTTCGGCACGGTCGAGCGTGTCGCCTGGGGCATGGACCGCGAGCCCAACCAGCTCCGCCAGGTCGGCGAGACCTTGGCTTTCCTGAAGCAGCCGGAACCGCCCGGCGGCTGGCGCGAGGCTTTGGAAATGCTGCCGCTGGTGAAGACCGTGCTGGCGATGCAGCCGAAGACCGTCGGCTATGGGCCGGTGCAGGACGTGATCCTGACCGGCGACCAGATCGATCTCGGGGAATTTCCGATCCAGGGCTGCTGGCCCAACGAGCCGGCGCCGCTGATCACCTGGCCCTTGGTCGTGACGAAAGGTCCGGCGAAAAAGAAAGAGGACAATTTCAACCTCGGCATCTACCGGATGCAGGTTCTGAACAAGAACCAGACCCTGATGCGCTGGCTGAAGCATCGCGGCGGTGCGCAGCATCACGCGCGCTGGAAGGCGGCGAAGCCGGAACCCTTTCCGGCCGCGGTCGTCATCGGCGCCGATCCCGGCACGATCCTCGCCGCGGTGACGCCGGTGCCGGATACGGTCTCGGAATATCAGTTCGCGGGTCTCCTGCGCGGGAAGAAGGTCGAGCTGGTCGATTGCAAGACCGTGCCGCTGAAAGTGCCGGCCAATGCCGAGATCGTGCTCGAGGGCCATGTGAGCCTCGACGACTATCGCGACGAAGGGCCTTATGGCGATCACACCGGCTATTACAATGCGGTCGAGCCCTTCCCGGTGTTCACGATCAGCGCGATCACCATGCGGAAGGATCCGCTCTATCTCTCGACCTATACCGGCCGGCCACCCGACGAGCCCTCGATCCTGGGCGAGGCGCTGAACGAGGTGTTCATTCCCCTCCTCCAGCAGCAGTTCCCGGAGATCAAGGATTTCTGGCTGCCGCCGGAAGGATGCTCCTACCGGATCGCCGTGGTCGCGATGAAGAAGGCCTATCCGGGCCATGCCAAGCGCGTGATGATGGGGGTCTGGTCGTTCCTCAGGCAATTCATCTACACCAAGTTCGTGATCGTGGTGGACGACGACATCGATGCGCGCGACTGGAAGGACGTGATGTGGGCGATCTCGACCCGCATGGATCCGGTGCGGGATATCGTGACGATCGAGGATACGCCGATCGACTATCTCGACTTCGCCTCGCCGGAAAGCGGGCTCGGCGGCAAGCTGGGCCTCGACGCCACCAACAAATGGCCGCCCGAGACCAAGCGCGAATGGGGCCGCGAGATCCGCATGGACCAGGACGTGGTCGATCGGGTCAGTGACATATGGTCAAGCCTCGGCCTGCCGGGTAGCGGAAAGCCGATTTGGAAGTAGCGACCGAGACGGCGGCGGCTTTCCGGCTCGCCGCCGTCTCGACCTGAGGCGTTCGCCTCTTAGAGCGTTCCATTGTCATACTGGACATTGGCGACGGCATTGAGCTCGTTCAGCGACTGCACCGAGGCCAGGGTCTCGTTGCCGGTGAAGGTGACCGAGCCGCCGCCGGCGAAGTCGAGCTGCAGCCAGCCGTTCGATGTGTGGTCGATACCGACGGTGCTGTCGTACTGGTCCACGCCCATCAGCCGGATCACGTCGTCCGCGGTGTCGAACTCCAGGACGACGTCGTTGCCGTCGTCGGTCAGGACGCTGAAGAGGAAGATGTCGGCCGTGTCGAGCGCGCTGCCGTCGCCATGGATCTCATCGTCTCCGGTGCCGCCGATCAGCCAGTCCGCACCACCGTCGCCGCGGATATAGTCGTTGCCGGCGCCGCCGTCGATATAGTCGAAGCTGCCGCCGCCGACCAGGCTGTCATGGCCGTTTTCGCCGAAGAGATAGTCCTCGCCGCCGTCGCCGCGGAGGTAGTCCGCATCGTCGCCGCCGTAAATCACATCGCCGCCGGCGCCGCCATAGAGGGTGTCGATGCCGGTCCCGCCGCGGAGCGCGTTGCCGTCCGAACCGCCATGAATCGTGTCGTCGCCGGAGCCGCCATCGATCGTGTTGAAGCCGGCCTCGCCCCAGATCGCGTCGTTGCCGCTGGCGCCGTCAATCGTGTCCTTGCCGGCGCCGCCATGGATCACGTCATTGCCGATGCCGCCGTCGATCGTGTCATCGCCATCGCCGCCGGTGATGGCATCGTTGCCGGAGCCGCCGTCGATGATGTCGGCATCGGCCTCGCCGTAGATCGTGTCGTTGCCGCTGCCGCCGTCGATCGTGTCCTTTCCGGTGCCGCCATGAACCAGGTCGTCGCCGCTGCCGCCCTCCAGCGTGTCGTTGCCGTCGCCCCCGGAGAGCGTGTCGATGCCCGCCATGCCGTAGAGAGCGTCGTCGCCGGCTTTGCCGAACAGCGCATCGTCGCCGTTATAGCCGTAGAAGGTGTTGGCTTCCTTGTTGCCGATGAGGAGATCGGCGTAGAACGAGCCGTTGATCTGCTCGACCTCCGAGATGGTGTCGCCGAAGGCGTCGGACTGGGCGGGATTGGCCGCGTCGTTGTCGCCGCTGTTGGTATTCTCGAGATCGATGAAGACCGCATCCGGCGAGTTGATGTAGCTGACGACATCGAAGCCGCTGCCGCCGATCATCACGTCCGCGCCGGCCCCGCCGTCCAGCCAATCATTGCCGGCCGCGCCGACCAGGATGTCGTCTCCGCCGCCACCGACCAGCTTGTCGTGGAGGGAGCTGCCGGCCAGCATATCCGGGCCGCTGCCACCGGTCTGGGTGGTGTTGTAGGTGCGGTAGTAACCCATCAGGCTGAGATCGAGGATGCTCGGGTAGAAGGCCTGGTCGGTCGCCTGCTTGGAATCGCGCGTCACGAGGGGCATAGCAGTCTCCTGTCAGGAACGTTGCGGTCCTAACAGGCGTCGCTTTGGGAAGGCGTTCGGATGGCCGGTTGCAGCGCGGTATGCAGGATGGTGTGACGAACGTCACGCCCCGCAACAGGCCGGGGGCGGTCGGAGCCAAGATGCGCCGGAATCCATCGCCGAAATGTCGTAGAACGATGAGATTCACGTTCAACCGTTGTCGAGAATTGCCCATGAGCACCGAAACCATTGCGACCCCACTGACCGAGCGCCTGGGGTGTCGCTACCCGATCATCTCCGCCGGGATGGGCGGGCCGGCGCGTTCGGAGCTCGCCGCCGCGGTTTCGCAGGCGGGCGGGTTC